>ENA-ORTP01000383-ORTP01000383.1-human-gut-metagenome-genome-assembly--contig:-NODE-383-length-56039-cov-30.561732_pt1 | contig 56039 bp, 44 predicted proteins | sample MGYA00241913_ERZ509190 | MGnify/ENA primary metagenome ERZ509190 (study PRJEB26280, sample SAMEA2338839) | human gut metagenome | biome: human gut; feature: human-associated habitat; material: faeces...
GCCACACCATGACCGAGGCCATGAAAAATGATATTGCCGTGGCCCAGCGGCTGGGGATCACCGCTACCACCCTTGAGGGCATCTTAACTGTGAGAAATGAAGGACAGCTCTCTAAGGCTTAATCGTTGACAATTAGGGGTGAAAAAACGGCTTAATATCAACACTCTTTAGTGGTAAGTAACGATACCCCTATATGTTTATATCCCCTGCCCTCTTTATAAGAAATGTTGTCAACATTTTTGAGTACACAGAGAGGCAGGAAAATAAGGCTCCGGAGCGATAGCCCGGGCCGCAGACAACAGGCGTAAGCGTCCGGGTCTTTGGGACACTTTGTCCCGAAGTCCTGCGGGTTTGGGGAGCTCCCCAACAAGCATTTTCGCAGGGCCAGCGGCACAAGAAAATAGCAGGTGTGGCCACACCTGCCCTGCTTGCCGTTTCGTGCGATTCCGCTACATGGCGAAAAAAAACGGAGGTCACGCTTTCTTACGCATCCTCCGTTTCTTTGGCATCTTTGATTGCTCGAATGATAGTTTCTACCAGCCGGAGCTCTTTTTCATCCAAGGATTTTAATAGAATATCAATCCTCTTTTTGCAGGCATCATCTGCGCTTGTGCTGGGATAAAAGAATTGATCCACTGATAGACCAAACATTGTTACCAACTGATAAAATACATTTAAGCTGGGATGTTGGCCGTCATTTTCATGGTACATAACAGTACGGGGATCACGATCAATAATAGAGGCCAGTTGTTCCTGTGTCATGCCCTCACGCTCTCGGGCTTTCTTTATCGCAAGTCCTATATCGTGAAAGTCAAACTTGCGCTCGTCCCGTTCATATTTCATGCTATCACCACCTAATGTAATTTTATATTTCGGGTGATAGTATTTGAACAGTGAATAATTTCATGTAACCAAATATTTAATTTCATGCAGATTCGGAGTATTATATTTCTTCTTTTGATATTTGACAAAAGGACTACAATGTGTTATCCTGTCGTTAGACTACGTGGTGTTATCATAGGAGGAAAATTATGATTCAACAGGTTTCAGATTCAGAATTGGAATTGATGAAGATTATTTGGGCTAATGGAGGTAAAGCCCTATATGCTCAAATTTCAGATGGCTTAACTAACAATGGCTACACATGGCAGAAAAATACTATTATTACTTTGTTATCTCGTTTAGTAGATAAAGGTCTATTGAAAGTGAATAAAATTGGACGCCGAAATGAATATTCCGCTGTTGTGTCTGAGCAAGATTATCAAGCATCTCAAACACAAAACTTTCTCAAAAAATTATATGAAGGGGATGCAAAGGGGCTTGTCTCAACTCTAATACAGCGAGAACTGCTCTCTGAACAAGATTATGAGGATTTGAGACGCTATTGGGAAAGGGGTAAAATGGAATGAATGATCTTCTCAAAATTATACTATCATTATCCTTTTCGGGAACATTATTGATTATTATTATGCTATTTATCGGAAAAGTGTTTTTTCGGAAAAGAGCAAACCATCGTTGGAAATATTATATTTGGCTTATCATTATAGCTCGTTTGCTTATTCCCCTGACACCAGATATAAGCCTAACGGGAACGATTTTTGAAAAAACAGATTTAGTAATGGAACATATTATAGAAACAACACCTGCCGAGAGCGAAGTAAATATCACTCCTGCTGATAAAAACAATTTTGATACAAACGATAAATCAGACACGACTTTCTCCTTGTTACAAAGTTTTTTATCAGTGTTCTTTCAAAATTTAGGAATAATTTGGTTGATTGTTTCTCTAATTCTTTTAATACGGAAAATCACTATTTATCAAGGCTTTGTGAAATATATTAAAGCTGGACGAGAGGAAGTCTCCTGTGTTGGATTGTTGAATACTTTAGCTCAGCTCGGTACACAAATCGGAGTAAATTGTCCCGTAGAATTTTATACTAATGGGCTGGTTTCTTCTCCGTTGCTTATTGGTTTTTTCCGTCCTTGCATTATTTTGCCGACTACGGATATTCCAAAGGATGATTTGAAATACACATTGCTACATGAATTAACTCACTTTAAGCGTAAAGATATGTTTTATAAATGGCTTGCTCAGATTACCATATGCTTGCATTGGTTTAACCCTTTTGTTTATATTATGGAGCATGAAATTAGTAGAGAATGCGAACTGTCATGCGATGAGGAGATGATTAGGTCTTTGAACGAAAAAGAGCGGCGGAAATATGGAGATACGCTACTCCACGCTATAGCGTTAGGCGGGAAATACAAAGATACTATATCTTCTGTAACCCTAAACGAAAGCAAGGAATTATTGAAAGAAAGGCTTGGTGCTATTATCAATTTTAAAGAAAACTCGAAAGCTGCAAAAACTGTTATGGTGAGTTTTGCTTTTTTACTGATTGTTTGTTCAATCGTTATTGGAGCTTACACCATTAAGAATAAACCTATACAATATTTGTCCGACAATAGCACACATAACTTTGTAAACAACAACAGATCAGATAACTTGGCAAAAGTAAGTAGCGATGATTTATCGGATATATCTGAAAATTTGAATTTATCATTAGATATTGAAAATGGAGGCGTTGTAATATTACCAACTACTTCTAATGAGCTACAAGCAGTCTATGATAGTGAATTTTATGATGTTCAGCTTACAGAACAAAATGGAAAATGGATTTTTACTGTATCGGGAAAAACAGCTAGAATGGGCGATGTTGATGAAGTTCAACTATACATTCCCGATATAAAAACAAAAATGAATGTGAATGTGTCTAATGGAGATTTTAGCTATAATTTACCAGAAGATTGTCAAAATGAAGTTGATATAACTGCGGCAAACGGAGGGGTTCATTTCGCATCCAGCAATCATTATGCAAATAGCGATATTCTATTAGTTGCTCAAGAAAAAGTTTTTATATTATATGAGGAACCCATATATCCGAATTATTTCACTCGAACTGACACGGGATTTTCTTACAAAAACGGAACAGAGCTGAATAAAATCAGCATATCTTTAATCGGATATACCAGCGTAGAATTTCAATAATTGTAGTTTACATTAGGCAAAACTAATAAGTGAGTAAGTATTCTCTGCAATAACGGCATATAAAAAAAACGTTGTTGTGGCGGCTGAATACTCATGCGCCAAAACAAAATACAGTAGCCTTACGGCGGTTTTGAAATAGCAAATTTCAAGCCGCCGTTTTCTTTTGAAAAATGAGAATACGGAGGGTGTATTAAAGTTGCCCATTTTTAAGGACATGGCGGTATCCGGGAGGTATCGCTATGTCCTTATTTACTGTTCGGCTCCCTAACCTGTTAAAAAAAGCCCACCACCTAAATGGGATCAGTACGGCTATGAATATGAAATATACCAGTACATAAATGAATATATAACTTCGTGCGTCTGTGCGGCCTTATGTCGCCCAGGCGCTTTTTTGCACTTCGAGACAAAGTGTCCCGAGGTGCGGGGCGGCTCCCCCGGGTGCCGCTCCCCGCCAGCCCCGTTTCGGTCACTCGTTCACCCAAACACCGAAACGGAGGTTTATTATGACTACAATCAATCTGAAAGATTTTTATTATTGGCACACACAGGATCAGTTTATCGAGGTTTCCAACGAGGTGGCGGCTGTCTTTCTGGCCGATGCCCGGTATGAGATGGCCTACCAGCGGCGGCTCTCCCGGCACAAGGCGCAGTATTCTCTGGACTGTGAGGACGGGATTGAATATTCCGCTTGCCTGCACGAACCAACTCCAGAGGAACTTTTTGAGCGGATGGAGCGGTTCTGCCGTCTGTGGAACGCTCTCAATTCTCTGCCGGAGATCCAGGGCCGGAGGATCGACGCCCACATCATTCTTGGAAAAAGCATCAAGGAAATTGCCGAGGCTGAGGGCGTACATGAGGAGTCTGTCCGCCAGTCCATCAAACGGGGACTGGAGCGCATGAAAAAAACTTTTTAATTTTTTTCATTTTACCCACTTGGAAATGATGAAAAAATGTCTCGGTTTATGAGAGGAGGTTTTCTTCTCAGCACAGATGAACAGGAGCGGCCCCGGGCATAGCGCGGGGAGCCGGGCGGCGGGTGCGCTGTGACTTTCTCCATTGGGAAACGAGCGAACAACACCAACGCCGCAAATGGGCCGGGCCAGCCCAGGGCCACGATCCGCCTCAGGACAGGCTGGCCGCCTGTCCCTCCGGGCCGCCCTCTCATCCGTGTGGGATCGCTGTCCCGAGTATCGTTGTCTTTGGACAGGTCAAGAAAATGTGGGCGGCGATCCCGTAATTTTAAGAAAGCGAGGTACAGTCTATGAACTATGATCCAGCAGAATTGGCGGCCCTGTTATCTGAGCCGTGGAGTAACGGTTCCTGCCGGGGCTATATGATTATGGCGATGGAAAACTGCGGCTTTGCCGGTGATGACATCCGCCGTATCATGGCCGAGCTCCATGAGCTGTTTGACTTCGTTTCTCTGGAGGAGGCCGAGGCCCACTACCAAAAAAGCCCCTACTGACTTCGAGACATTGTGTCCCGATGTGGAGCAAGACAAGAGGGCGGCACTGTTCCGGTGACGTCCTCTTGCGTTTCCCCAAGGACAGACGGGAGGCGGTTTATTGATTTGAGAGGAGGTTTTACCGTGAAATTGAATACACAAATGCTGGAACAAATGAAAAGCGTTGATATTGGCGCAGTGGCTCCCGAGTCCCTGGCTGATGTGAGCGGTATGACCTTTAACAACGCTCTCCCCAAAGAGGAGCGCATCGCCTGTTTCCTGCAGGCTGTTAAAAATCCATACTGCTTTTGCATCGGCGGTGTCGGTGTAAAAATTGAATTTGCGGAAAGCGGGCCGTCCTTGCAGGACACGCTGACAGACTTTCTGCTCCGGCAAAAAAGCGGGCTGTAACTTTGGTTATGGCCTGTTTGTCACTTCGAGACAAAGTGTCCCGATGCAAAGGCATCCTTGTTGTCCTGCCCGGGCAGAGTTATAATATAGATGTAATGTGATAGGGAAGGAGGAACAATGGCACGAACAAAAAACAGAGGATTTCAGCAGAGTTTCTCTCCCTCTTATGCTGTCCGCCGCTGGCGGCTGGGCGCATATATCCGGCTCTCCAAAGAGGATTTGAAAAAGGCCCGGGAGGGTAAGGACGATAGCAACAGTGTAAAAAACCAGCGTGATCTGCTGGGGGACTTCTACTTCAAACACCAGGACGAATTTGAAAGCATTACCGAGTATGTGGATGACGGACACACGGGAACAGACGCCAACCGGGAGGATTTCCAACGGCTCCTTGCCGATGTAATGAGCGGGAAAATAAATTGTGTGATCGTCAAAGACCTTTCCCGTTTCGCAAGAAATTACAGTGATGCTGGCAGTCTGATTGACAACCTGTTTGTACAGATGGGTGTCCGCTTTATCAGCCTTGCCGAAAATGTGGACAGCTACCGTGACCCGGACAGCGTTTCCAGTATCATCGTCCCGATTACGAATGTAATGAACGATCAATACTGTTATCAGACCTCAAAGAAAATCCGGCAGGTATTCGATTACAAGCGGCGCAACGGCCAGTACATCGGCTCCTTTGCTCCCTATGGTTATCTGAAAGACCCGAAAGACAAGCACCAGTTAATCGTCGATCCCGATGCGGCTGAAATTGTAAAGCTCATTTATGATTTATGCCTGCAGGGTATGGCGAGGCGGGCTATGGTTTACTATCTGAACGATCACGGCATCCCAAGCCCCACAACATACCGCAGGGAAAAGGGCCTGCCTGCCAGTTCAACATCGGACAATCCCCTGTGGGGCGACAAAATTGTAACCCTCATTCTTACCAATCCGATTTATACAGGGGATTTGGTACAGGGCCGCCGCCGGGTGAAAAGCTACAAAGTACACCAGATTGAGCAAGTGCCGGAGGAGGAATGGGTGCGGGTGTCCGATACCCACGAGGCCATCATAGACCGGGAAACATTTGAAAAGGTGCAGGCCCTCTTAAAGCGTGATACCCGGACGGCTCCCCGGAAAAAAGAGCTCCACCTGTTCAGCGGTTTCCTCCGCTGTGCGGATTGCGGGAAATCCGTTACCCGGAGCCAGAGCGGGCAAAGCTACCGTTATCTTTGCTCAACCTACAAAAACCGCTCCCGGACTGCCTGCACCATGCACGCCATCAAGCATGAACGGCTGGAGGCCGCTGTCCTGTTCGCTGTACGGCAACAGGTACATCTGGCGGTTTCCTATTCCGAGATTATTGCCCGTATCAATTCGGCCCCTGTCAAAAAAAGCCAGTCTTTCCGGCTGGACGATCTGATAGCCGCCAAGGAGCGGGAACTGGCAAAAGTTACCCGGTATAAGCAGTCTCTTTATCAAGACTGGAAAGACGGGGAAATTACCCAGCAGGACTACCGGGATATGAAAGCCGATTATGAGCGGCAGGCCGCATCCCTTTCGGATATTCTGGCCCGGCTGACCGCTGAAAGGTCGGAACTGGCAAACGGTGTTGACAACGAGCATCCCGCTCTTATAGCCTTTATGAAATACCAGAACATTGAAACACTTAACCGGGAAATTCTGATTGAACTTGTAGACCATATCAAGGTTTATGAAAACGGCAATATCAGCGTGAAATTCAAGTTTTCTGATGAGCTCCGCCGGATTGCCGAGTACATTGAAATTAACACCACTCAAAACCCCGCTGTGGCGGGCTGATTCCCGCCACAAACCTTTCTGACAGTGAGTATTCTTAAAAAGAAACATTCATAAGGAAATAATAAACCATGGTGAAGCATTATTAAAGTCCATAATTGAAAAAATGGAAAAGACAGGGGCATTGGTCTGTGACAGAAAGCGACAAGAAAGAAGATTATTGAAATTCAAAGAGAAGAACGGTCAAAATAGTATTTCGTTGAGAAAATATGTATATGCACATTATCATAATCTTTCTGTAGATGAATTAGCCTATAAGAGAATTGATCTGGCAGATTCGTCTTGCTATAACAATAATCTAATGGATTTACGAAAGAAAAATCTGTTTGCACCACGAGAATGTGGGAAAGAATGGGTAGACGTGATATGCCGTCCTAATAATCCAAAAGAAAAATATATTGTTACATATCAGAATGAACACATTAGCGTACAAGATTATACGGCAGAATTGTATTCCGTATTAGCAGATAGAAGTGTATGTGTACCCGCTCCAAATAGAGGAAGTCGGCAAAGAATACAGATTCATTACAAGCATGGTAGTAAAGGATATATGCTGATGAATTTATCGAGATTTGTATATATGTATTATCAAGATTATGGATATGAGGGTTTTATACACAGAATTCCAGAAGCAAGCCGGGGCATGGGAACAGGAAATGATTGCGCCCATGTGAATGCAGATAATTGGAATAATTGTGCTTGCAATTTAATAGCAATGGAGCAATCCCTAAATATACAAATGAGAGACTACATCAAAGCATTTTCTGGACGTTATTCTGCATTTCCTGTTATGGTGCGTGAAGATGGCAGAGAAATTGTTATTTTGGAGATAAGAAGTGGCAGCAGGTTCTTTTACTATAAGTGTTGCAGTTCGGAAGATTATCTTGATTTGCAGAAAGTGTTATTAGGCAAAGCGGTAATAACAACACATGTAAAGACAAATATAGTTAATACTCGTGAGCGGTTTTCGTGTCACATTCCAACACCAAAAGAAGAGGTTAGAAATACGGATTTAGTATCAAATGATGTGATAAAGCAATTCTGGAAGTGGTGTGACAACAGGGACAGGCTTTTGAATTTGTACAACACAGTGCCGTCTTTATTTACAGAATGGATAGCATGTGAAAAAAATATGAGTGTACAGATATTGCTTAATCAGTTAGTCCCTGTTTTCCTGGGGGATATTGTCTGAGAAGTATAAAAAGGCGGTAACAAGGGGCTTTTCTATCATATAAGTCAAAAATATCTATTGGTTGCCAAAACGTTTTTGCGTTTTAAAATACGTGAAAAGATACGGAAATATAGGGTTTACGGGGCATGAAAACAGAGAAAAAGTAAACACATATCACGGTAATGTCCGTGTTTACAACGGAAAATAAAAAGCAATTATGGAAAAAATATAGCGATAATATCGGTAGTTATCGGCTTAACTATGGAGAAAAGAGGATTAGGATGGAAAATATAAATTGTATACCGTATTGGAATCAGTACACGTTGACTATTGAAGAAGCATCGGAGTATTTTCGCATTGGAGAAACAAAATTAAGGAGACTGGTACACGATAACCCAAATGCTAAATATCTTTTGCGTAATGGGAATCGTATTCAAATAAAGCGTGTCCTGTTTGAAAAGTTCATAGATTCTTTAGATGCCATTTGAAATTGTGAGTGAATTGTTGACAGCGGGAGTGTGGCATGGCATACTGAAATCAATGTTATGTCACATTCTTTTCAGCTTGGAAGAAAGGAATCAATATGAGCGAAAAGAGACGTGATACTAAAGGAAGAGTATTGAAAACAGGAGAACATCAGGAGAAAGACGGGAGGTATTCATATCGGTATACGGACAATATGGGAAAACGCCGTATTATAAGAAGTTGGAGATTAACCAATGCAGATGTAACACCACCGGGAAAGAAAGTGACACCCTCTCTGAGAGCGCAGGAACAGGAATTACAGGTACAAATATGCAAAGGAATCTTTCCGACAGAAACGACGGTCTGTGAGCTTGTAGAGCGTTATATAACCACTAAAACGGGCGTGACGCATAATACAAAAGCTGGTTATAAAACAGTGCAGAATATACTGGAAAGAGAAGAATTTGGACATAAGCAAATTGATAAAATTAAGTTTTCTGATGCAAAGATTTTCTTAATTAAGTTACAGGAAAACGGGAGAAGCTACAGTGCAATACATTCTATACGTGGTGTCTTGCGTCCGGCTTTTCAGATGGCATTTGAAGACGAGGAGATCGGCTACAATCCATTTAATTTTGAACTGGCAAAAGTATTGATTAATGACAGTGTACAGAGAGAAGCATTGAAACCACGGGAGCAGAGATTATTTTTAAACTTTGTAAAAGAGGACAGGCATTTCAGTAAATATTATGACGGGATAGCTATTCTTTTTAAGACAGGTTTGAGAATCAGTGAATTTTGCGGTCTGACAGTGCATGATATGAATTTTGACGAGCATACGTTTTCTGTCAATAATCAGTTACAACGGACACGGGAGGGTGAATATATTATTGTTCCGACCAAAACGAGTGCAGGAAAGAGAGTTCTTCCAATGACAAAAGAAGTTGAGGAACATTTTAGAAAGATAATAGAAGAACGGGAGAAGCCACGTATAGAGCCTATGATAGACGGTAAAAGCGGCTTCTTGTATCTGGATAAAAACGGGAATCCGTCAGTTGGGTTACATTGGGCGCACTATTTCAAGCATATATGTCAGAAGTACAATAGTATTTACAAAGTGCAGATGCCTACAGTTACGCCGCATGTATGCAGACATACATACTGTTCTAATATGGCTAGAAGTGGTATCAGTGCTAAGACGTTGCAATATTTAATGGGACATTCAGATATTAGTGTGACATTGAATGTGTATACACATTTAGGTCTGGAAGATGCACAGCAAGAATTGAAACAGCTAGAAAAGCGTGTAAATTCGCAATCTTCAAAGGTTGTCAATTTCTAAAATTATATTATTTATGCCGTGAAAAAGTGGAAAATATTATGGTGTTCCAGATTTAAGAGAAATGTACCAATTTTTGTACCAAACGTCACAGAAATTACAAGAAATTGTGAAAAGATATAAGACAAACGGGAATTTGTTAAAAGCTGACAAATGCAGTAAAAACAAGGACTTGAAAAGAAACAAGGAGATATAAGAACAATGATAAAAATACTATTCATATGCCACGGCAATATCTGCCGCAGCACCATGTCCCAGTTTGTATTCCAGGACATGATCAACCAAAAAGGTCTCACCGACCAGTTTTACATTAATTCAGCGGCTACCAGCCGGGAGGAAATCGGAAATGGTCCCCATTATGGGACGGTAAATAAGATGAAACAGGTTGGAATTCCGGTTCTTCCACACAGGGCGGTTCAGATGACAAAAAAGGATTATCGGGAGTATGATTATCTGATCGGCATGGACGAGGCCAATATCCGAAATATGATGCGGATTGCAGGCGGCGATCCGGAGGGGAAGATTCATATGCTGCTTGATTACAGTGATTCACCAAGAGCCATTGCGGATCCATGGTATACAGGAAATTTTGATATCACATATGATGATGTTGTGGAAGGATGTACTGCTTTTTTTAATTATCTGGAGGAAAGTGGCAGTATTTTTTGATTGAAATAGTGCGAAATCAATCATGTGCGGAGAGTGAGGACTGTTGTATTATGGTACAGGCCGCTGAGGTCTGTCAGAGAATATAATAAAATAGTTATTTGGTACTTCCGGAGGGAGAATTTGTCGATGAAAAATTCTTTACATCCGCCAGCATTGCTTATATACTGATAGCAGAGCAGCTCTTTTGGGAATCAAATCCCAGTCTATTTTCTTAGCTGTAAAGGAGTAACATCAAACAGTACATATATAGAGGCTGCAGAGTGTACATATAAGAGCAAGCAGCTTCTATAGATAGGCTGTAACAGGGATTAGAAATAAAAATTTTATGTAATTTTCCCAATGTGCTTATTTACAGTTCTTAAAACGTAATCAGGCCTAAGCGGTCTTATTACCGTATCTAATCAATTTCATGGGTGTTTCGCCCGGGCTAACAGGAAAGAATGAGGAGTATAAATGCAGGAAGGTTATGAATGTTTCATAGAGGACTTTCGCCAGAGGCTTCTGGAGGCAACAGGATTTGGAGCAGACAGAATTTATTATAAGAAAAAGGAAGAGTATCCGGTTACACCGGGGGACCGATTGTTTATAAAGCGGAGGGAAGCCGGAGAGATTGCGGAGATCTGTGCTTTGTATATTTCAGATCTTTATGAAGAATATTGTCAGGGAGCAGAGATAGATGAGCTTCTCGGTGATGTTATGAAACGGCTGGAAAGTTTTTCGAGAACAGACATTGCTAAAAAGGTTAAACTTCTGAATGATTATGAAAAGATAAAAAAGGAGCTTTTTATCCGGCTTGTAAATGTACAGAGGAATAAAAGTGATCTGGAAGACGCTGTGTGCAGAGTCCTGGGAGATATTGCAATGGTTCTCTATGTGAAAATGGGAGAAATGGAACATTATATGACCAGTATGAAAATTAAGCGGCATATGATAAAACACTGGAACAGGGACGAGGATAAGATATTTGAAGAAGCTCTTTTGAATACGTATTTGATTTCTCCGCCAAGAATTTACTGCTGGGAAAAAATGATTTTTGATCCAAGATATGACGGGGAAAATTTTATGAATATACTCGCAGATTATCCAATTAGAAAGGATGCCATAGGAAATTGCCTGAGTACAGTAAAAAGGACAAATGGTGCAGTTGCAGTCTTTCTTCCGGGGGTAGCGGAGCGACTGGCAAATCTTTTTCAGGGGAATTTTTATGTAGTATTTACAAGTATACATGAAGTGATGATTCATAATGCAGCCACTGCAGATCCGGAAGATCTTCGCAGGGTTCTGGAGGATACTGTAAGAGATACCACGCCGGAAGAGGACTTTCTGACACTGAATATTTATTTTTATGACAGAGATACCGGTTTGTTCAGCCTTTATCAGGCACAGGAAGCAGAAGAACGCTGATACTTTAGAATGGCAGAGAAAATGCGATAGTTCTGGTAGAAAGATAACGCAGAGGAAAAGTCTGCATATACTGTTATAAAAGGAATATCAGGGGGAAACACCTTTGACATATAAAATTGTACTTGACGCAGGACACGGCGGAGGTGATCCGGGAGCTGTCTATCAGGGAAGACAGGAGAAGGATGACACGCTCAGACTCACCATGGCTGTAGGAGAAATTCTGGAAAGAAACGGAATTGATGTGGTGTATACCAGAACGGAGGATATATATCAGACGCCGTTTGAAAAAGCAAAACTTGCAAATGAATCCGGGGCAGATTATTTTATTTCTTTTCACAGAAACAGCAGTCCAAGAGATAATCAGTATCAGGGCGCTGAGGTTCTGGTATATGACCGCAGTGGAATAAAATATGAGATGGCTGAAAATATACTTGGAGCGTTGGGGGAGGTTGGATTCCGTGAGATAGGTGTTAAGGAACGTCCCGGTCTGGTAGTATTAAGGAGGACAAAAATGCCTGCACTTCTGGTCGAAGCAGGATTTTTGAATACGGATTCAGATAACGAGCTTTTTGACCAGCAGTTTGATGATACGGCAGATGCCATAGCCGGAGCGATACTTGGTACACTGACGGGAGAAACGATAGAAGATCCTCTTTATTATCGTGTTCAGACAGGGATTTTCAGAAACCGGGAAAATGCAGACAGAATGCTGTATCAGCTGATGGAACAGGGATATCCGTCTTTTATCCTAGAGGAAAACGGTCTTTATAAAGTGCAGACGGGTGCTTTTCAGCAGATAGGAAATGCAGTGGATATGGAACAGAGATTGCGCGATGCAGGATATAGTACTATAATTGTAACAAAATAAATGTTAAGGTTCATTTTGTTTATAGCAAGGGGGTGTAATTTATTCCGGCATGCTTGTGAATAAGATGAGCTTTGATAAGGAAGTTTCAGTTTTTTGCTATAAATGAGCAAATATCGAAATTTGCACAATAGAATCCGTAACATACAGACATAAAGGGAATATTAAGCTTTATATGTGCATCTTATAAAGACAAATTCGTGATGATTTTGTGTACTTTTTCAAATTTGCTCATTCATAGTTTTTTGTAAATTACGGTCAGATACCTGGTGTGTTCGTAAAGTATAAACATGACAAAATAAATATTACAAACGAACAAATGATAAATTTTGTACAATATAGTTTTTAATGAGTAAACACTGAAATTTTGCATAAAAAATTGTAATGTACAGATATAAAGGAAGTGTCAGAGTTTATATGGGAATTATACAGAGATAAACAGATGGACCCTTATTTGATTTTAGAAAATGTACATTTACAGAAGAGTACGTGAGGAAGAGGAAAGATAAACTATATAAAGATAAACGGAAGAGTTTTTGCAGAATTTCCGGAAAGTAAATTGATAGATAAAAACCTTGGAGTGGGAGGAGAGTACAAATGATAGAGTATGAGAAATTTTTGCAGGAATTGGAAACATTTATTTTTGTGGAAAATAAACCGGAGAAAGTGGATATTATTTTTGTTCCGGGAAATGGATATCCGCAGATGGCAGAGCAGGCAGCTATATTATATAAGGAAGGGATTGCTTCCTGCATTCTTCCAAGTGGAAGATATAGTGTTACACTGGGAAAATTTGTGGGGGTTCAGGCAAAATCTGATAAATACTATGAAGATTATCATACAGAATGGGACTTTCTGAAAGATGTTCTTGTAAAAAACGGAGTAAAGGAAAATGATATTTTAAAAGAAGATCGTGCTACTTTTACCTGGGAAAATGCAAAATATTCCAGAATGGTTACAGACAGTAACGAAATATCTGTAAAAAAAGCTATTATATGCTGCAAAACCTATCATGCCAGAAGGGCACTGATGTATTATCAGAAGGCATACCCGGAAACTGAATTTCTGGTATGTCCTTCTGAAGTGGATGGAATCAATCGCAGAAACTGGAAAAATACAGAAGAAGGAATTCTGGCAGTCACAGGGGAGGCTACAAGAATCATAAACCAGTTTTCTTTGATGATGGAGTAGGGAAAAAGGACTGAGTTATATCAGGTTTTTTTTCTGCATAGCAGTCGGAAACTATATGTAGAATTTATAAAGACTAAATATCGAATTTTACACAATAAAATCAGTAATATACGGATATAAAAAACATTAAGTTCTATATGTGCATCTTACAAAGAAAGATTTGTAATGAGTTTGTGCTCTTTTTTTATTAATTTGCTCATTTATAGTTTATAGCCTGCAAATAAAAAGTAATTGATTTTATGTCAAGTACTTTATATAGCAGAATCAGGTATGTGCAAGAGAAAAATTCTATTTGTGCAAGACTAAATTCTGTCGCGGATACAGTGTGGAATTTAAGTTTATAGTTTGCCTCATTTTATAACGCATTTTATAACACTGAAAAAATTATATTTTAGGGGTGTCGAAAAAAACAGAACTATGATATAATACCTATGTCGTAATGTGAAATATTCTGTTACGAAATATTTACAAAAACATAAAAATCTGATATATTAAAAATGAATGAAAACAGGAAATCTGTTACAAACAGATTTTGATTATTATATAGATAAAACTAATGATTATATATTGATGTTGATAATAGATGAGGTGTAATAATGAAAAAAAATAACGGTAAGAGAAATGTACAGTTTTTGGCAGCAGCGGCGTTAACAGCAGCTTTAATGGCAGGGCAGATTCAGCCGGCAGCAGTTTACGGAAGTGAAAACATTCAGGTCAGCAGCCTGATTCCGGATAATGTGACTGTGGAACAGCCGGTACCCCTTTCTGAGATTTCTCTTCCATCCAGTGAATATGGTACTTTATCCTGGGCAGACGAGTCAAGTGTGCCGTCAGAACGCGTACAGTCTTACGATGTTGTTTTTCGTCCCTATAATGCAGCAGATCTTTCAAAAATCTCAGGCTGGGACGGAAGCTCTGATGTGATCTACAGCAGTGTGAGAGTAGTAGTGAGCGGTATTGAAGAAAATGAATCCCAGGAAGAGGAATGGTCTGAGGAGAATAATGGAGAAGCTTCCGAGGATCAGAATGACAGCCAGTGGGAAGAAGAAAACAGCGGCACGGGAGAGAATGACAGTCAGGAATCAGAAGATCACAGCACTGGATCCACAGACGAAGATGCTGGAGAGTCCAATCCAGATGGACAGGAAAATGACGGAACAGAGGAGGATTCTCAGCAGAACAGTAATGGTGATTCTGCAGACAAAGGCAACAATGAATCTAGCGGAAACAGCCAGACAGAGGGCAGCCAGCAGGATGGAGACAGCGATTCTGCAGAAGAGAATAACAGCCAGGAATCGGAGGATCAGAATGCCGGTTCTAAGGATGAAGATGCCAGTGACTTCAATGGAAACGGTGAGACAGAAGAGGAGTCACAGCAGGATGGAGACAGCAATCCTGCAGAAGGAGAATCTCAGGATAATGCCGGAGATAAAGAGGACATGCCGGAAGCAGGGGAAAAACCGGAGCCAACTGTAACTCCGGAGGCAACTGTGACTCCGGAAGTATCAGTGACACCGGAACCAACTGTAACCCCGGAAGCAGATAAGGATAATATTTTTGAACAGGAAGATCAGAAAGACCAGCGTCCGTCAGATCTGGAAGAAAATCTTACAGAAGAAGAAAAGGAAGAGTTGGCTGCTGCAAATCATACCAGCAACGGGATTTCTGTGTCTGGAATCAATCTGCCATGGTATGTTCAGTTCAGAGCAACCAGCGGAGAGGATTACCAGTTTACAAATGAAAACGAGGCCAATCTGTTTAAATCCTATGAATTTGAGCTTTGGGATCTGAGAAACAATACAGAATATGAAATTCCGGACGGAGAGTATATCAGTGTGACAGTTCCGGTAAAAGCAGGTTATACATACACTATTGAGCATCTTCTGGACAGTGGGGCAATGGAAACGATTGTTCCCAGTGTGGAAGGAAGTACTATGGTATTCAGCACCCATTCTTTCAGCCCCTTTGGTATTGCAGGAAGTAAACCGCTTGTAGGAGGAGAAATTCAGGAAGATGGATACGGGGATTTAGTACCGGTTGCAACAGTAACACCTACCGCTTCTGCAGGAGTAACAGCAGTTCCGGAAAAGGATGACAGCAGCAGTGTACAGAAGCCACAGGATGACAGTAAGGATTCTGATAAACAGACAAATACATCAGAGGACAGCAGTAAAGAAGCTGAAGAAAATGATGGCAGTTCCAAATCTGCGGTGAATACAGGAGACAACACAATGATCGCACCTTTTATAATTCTGGGTGTGGTAGCTATTGTGGTAGTAGGCGTGATTATTTACTTCAGAAAGAAAAAATAAATTATAGTAAGGCATAAGAAAAAAGCCCTCCCATATAATGTTATGGGGAGGGCTTTTTTATGAAAACAAAAACTGTTTTAAGATCATTGTTTCTTGCATATGGCCTGACAGGCGTCTGCCTTCTGCTTCTGGCATTCCTGGTATTTCAGTTTGATCTGGGACTGGCGCCGGTATCAGCGGGAATTGTGGCAGTGTATGTAATCTCCTGTCTGGCAGGGGGCTTTATGGCAGGAAAAATCATGCGAAAGGATAAATATTTTTGGGGGATTTTAGTAGGTCTTGCATATTTTATACTTCTTGTTTTGGTATCCTTTGCCGCAGAAGGAAAGTGGGATATGTCTTTTCAGCATTTGCTGACTACTTTTTGTATGTGCCTGGGCGGAGGGGCTCTTGGAGGCATGCTTGCATAACCTAAAAAAAGACTTTTATTTGAGAGAATTTTATGCTATACTATGCCCAGACAATTATATATACATAAGGAGGATATACAATGGAGCATATCAAAACATTAAATACAAAAAATCTGCAGAACACAGTTAAAAAAGGTGGATGTGGTGAGTGCCAGACTTCCTGCCAGTCAGCATGTAAAACTTCCTGTACTGTAGGAAATCAGAGCTGCGAGCATAAATAAGGCGGAGTTCAGGGAAGTCAGTTAAGCAGCGGGTGAGTCCGCTGCTTATTCTTTTTATTTACCGGGAAAGCAGTGTATTTTGTACTAATTTCCCTAGTAAATAAAATATTCTGCGGGAATGTAACCGGATGCACGAGGAATATAAGCGTTCATGGCTGTCTGCATCTGGCCAGAAAAGCAGAGTAAGTCTCTCAGGGATTGAGAGATTTAGGACGTTCCAAGCGGCTCCGTCCGCTTTGTTCGCAGAAAAGTGTTTTATAAACTGTAAATGAAAAAGAGTGCAAAACTCAGTATTTACTCATTTATGGTTGAACAGATAAAAGTGTACAGAAAGCAGACAGATATGCTTGAAATAAAAAAGCGGATCTGGGAGGCTGAGTGTACAGTCCCTGAGAATATAAGAGGACAGGGAACCTGCAGAAAAAGTTCACCTGACTTCTGAAGTGAGTTCAGGACAGATGAAATCTGTCCTGGATTTTTCAGGTATAATTTACAGGAAAGGATTTCAAAAAAATGAGTCTGATTCACAGATACCAGAGCAATGGATATAATATTGTTCTTGACATTAACAGTGGATGTATTCACCTGGTAGACCTTGTAACCTATGAGGTCCTGCCATGCATGGAGAACGAGCTGTCAACAGAAGAAATCGTGGAAAGGCTGAAAGACAGATTCAGCCCGGAGGAGATCAGAACTTCTGTTTCGGAATGTGAAAAGCTGAAAGAAGAAGGAATGCTTTTTACCAGAGATATTTATGAAAGTGCAATTGATGAGTTTTCAAAAAACAGCCGTCCGGTTGTAAAAGCACTTTGTCTGCATATTGCCCATGACTGTAATCTTGCCTGCCGCTACTGTTTTGCGGAGGAGGGAGAATATCATGGAAGAAGAGCCCTGATGTCCTTTGAGGTTGGAAAAAAGGCCCTGGATTTTCTGATTGCCAATTCCGGCTCCAGAAGAAACCTGGAGGTGGATTTTTTTGGCGGCGAGCCGCTGATGAACTGGCAGGTGGTAAAAGATCTGGTGAAATATGGAAGAGAGCAGGAAAAGCTTCATAATAAGAAATTCCGCTTTACACTTACAACCAACGGCGTTCTTCTTGATGATGAGGTAATGGAATTCTGCAATCGCGAAATGTCCAATGTTGTTCTCAGTGTAGACGGCCGTAAAGAGGTACACGACTATATGAGACCGTTCCGCAAGGGCGCCGGAAGCTATGATCTGATCATGCCGAAATTCCAGAAATTTGCGGAATCCAGAAATCAGGACAACTATTATGTAAGAGGAACTTTTACTCACCATAATCTTGATTTTTCAAAGGATGTTCTTCATCTTGCGGATCTTGGATTTAAACAGATCTCTGTTGAACCGGTAGTGGCTCCGGATGAAGAAGAGTATGCGATCCGCAAAGAAGATATTCCTCAGATTCTGGATGAATACGATGCGCTTGCAAAAGACATGATCAAACGGGAAAAAGAAGGAAAAGGCTTTAATTTCTTCCATTTTATGATTGATCTTACAGGCGGTCCCTGTGTGTATAAGCGTCTTTCCGGATGCGGTTCAGGAACAGAGTACCTGGCAGTGACTCCGTGGGGAGATTTTTATCCCTGTCATCAGTTTGTGGGTGAAGAAGAATTCCTGATGGGTAATGTTGATGAGGGAATTACCAGACCCCAGATCCGTGAAGAGTTTAAGGGCTGTAATGTTTATACAAAGGATGACTGCAAGGACTGTTTTGCCAGATTTTACTGCAGCGGAGGCTGTGCAGCCAACGCATATCATTTCCAGAAGGATGTAAAGGGCAGCTATGAGATCGGATGCGAGCTTCAGAGAAAGCGTGTGGAGTGCGCGATCATGATCAAGGCTGCGCTTGCAGAATAAGTGTTTATAAAAAATGTCCGACAGTCACTGACGGACGGAAGGGCTGCAAATGAGAAGCAGGTTATCGGCTTTTTATGCGGATGAGAAGTCCGGGAAAGGAAGCAGGAATACCTGTTGCTTTATCACTATGCAGCTTAAGAAACAGGATGGATAATCCCTTACCGGCTGTAAGGGATATTACCCATAAATACATTGTGGTAGAAGGGAAGAACAATGAAGAAAAAAAGAGGAGTCATTGTACTGGTCCTGACTGCGATCATTACGGTTTTTCTGTGCTATACTGCAGCTGTCGGCCTGGGTCCGACAGGAACCGGAGCGGCAAAAAATATTAAAACCGGTCTTGATCTGTCAGGCGGTGTAAGTATTACTTACGAGGCAAAAGATAAAAACCCAAGCAAGGAAGATATGTCAGATACTGTTTATAAAATGCAGAAGCGTGTGGAACAGTACAGTACTGAGGCGCAGGCATATCAGGAAGGCGACAACCGTATTACAGTGGAAATTCCCGGTGTAACAGATGCGGACAAGATCCTCAATGATCTTGGAAAACCGGGCTCTCTGTGTTTTATTGAACAGACAGACAAGGATGGAAATCAGAACTTTGTTGCCGGTGAAAAAAAATACGAACTCACAAGAAGTCTTGATGAGATCAGAGAAGCCGGTTCTGTAGTTCTGGAAGGTACGGATGTTGCGGACGCAGAAGGCGGTACTTACCAGAATGAAAACGGAGCAAGAGAATATGCGGTAAGCCTGAAGCTTACAAAAGAAGGCAAAAAGAAATTTGCCGAGGCAACAGAGGCAAATGTAGGAAAGCAGATTGCAATTGTGTATGACAACGCTGTTTTAAGCGCACCTACGGTACAGGAAGCCATTACAGGCGGACAGGCAGAGATTAATGGAATGGATGGGGTAGAGGAGGCGCAGAACCTTGCGTCCTATATCCGTATCGGTTCCCTGAGCCTGGAACTGGAAGAACTGCGTTCCAGTGTAGTTGCAGCGCAGCTGGGAGAAGAAGCGATCACTACAAGTGTAGTTGCAGGAGCAATCGGTCTTGTGATCGTGATCCTGTTTATGATCTTTGCATACAGAATCCCCGGTCTGGTGGCAGCAATCGCTTTGATCCTTTATACTGCGATCGAGCTGATCACTCTGAATGCTTTTGACATTACACTGACACTTCCCGGTATTGCCGGTATCATCCTGGGTATTGGTATGGCTGTGGATGCCAACGTTATTATCTATGCCCGTATCCGTGAGGAAATCGCATCAGGTTCTTCTGTAAGAACAGCCATCAAGTCCGGATTCAGCAAAGCGTTTTCTGCCATTATTGACGGTAATGTTACAACTCTGATCGCGGCGCTGGTACTGATGTGGATGGGCTCCGGAACAGTAAAAGGATTTGCCTATACACTGGCGCTGGGTATTGTAGTATCCATGTTCACGGCGCTGGTCGTATCAAGACTGATCGTAAATGCTCTGTATGCGGTAGGTATTCAGGATGAAAAATTCTACGGAAGAGCAAAGAAGAGAAAATGCATCAATTTTGTTGGAAAGAAAAATATTTTTTTTATTATTTCTCTGATTCTGATTCTTGTGGGACCGGTATCCATGATGATCCATCAGAAAACAGATGGAAGCATTCTGAATTACAGTCTGGAATTTTCCGGCGGAACTGCAACTACAGTTACCTTTAATGAGGATATGGATATTAAACAGATCGACTCAGAGGTAACACCTGTTGTAGAAAAGGTAACAGGAGATAAGAATGTACAGCCTACCAAGGTTGTGGGAACAAATCAGGTGATTATTAAGACACGCGCACTGTCCCAGCCGGAAAGAGAAAAGCTCAATCAGGCAATGGTTGACAACTTTGACGTAGATGAAGCTCTGATCTCTACAGAAAGTATTTCTTCTACTGTAAGTTCTGAAATGAGACAGGATGCTTTTGTAGCCGTTGTTGTTGCGACTCTGTGTATGCTGGCATATATCTGGATCCGTTTTAAGGACATCCGTTTTGCAAGCAGTGCAGTATTGGCTCTTGTACATGACGTTCTTGTTGTGTTTGCCTTTTATGCACTTGCGCGTATCTCTGTTGGAAATACCTTTATTGCATGTATGCTGACGATTGTCGGTTACAGTATCAATGCAACAATTGTTATTTTTGACCGTATCCGCGAAAACCTTAAGAAAATGGGAAGCCGCGCAGATCTTACAGAGATCGTTAATGACAGTATCACTCAGACACTTACCAGAAGTATTTATACCTCTCTGACAACCTTTGTTATGGTAGCAGTGCTTTATATTATGGGAGTTTCTTCCATCCGTGAATTTGCACTGCCTCTGATGGTAGGTATTGTCTGCGGAGCTTATTCTTCTGTTTGTATTACAGGCTCTCTGTGGCTTGTAATGAAACGTGGCTTTGGCAAAAACAAAGTCCAGGCGATCGCTTCAAAGAATGTGGCTGCGGAAAATAAAAATACAGCTCAGACATCCGGACAGAAGTCTGATAACGGACAGAAACAGCCGAAAAAGAAAAATCGTAAAAGAGTAGCAGAACGTCTTGCGGCTCAGGAAGCGGAAAAAAACGCAGAAGAAAATAAAACAGAATAAAACAGGATTGTCCCGGGGCAGCAGGCTGTCTCGGGATGTGTTTTTACAGGAGAAAAAAATGGAAAAATGGGTAGTAACAGCAAAAAAAGCAGACTTTCAGAAAATCGGGCAGACCTTTGGCATTGATCCGGTGATCGCACGTCTGATCAGGAACAGAGATGTGGAAGGTATGGAAAATATCCGCTCGTATCTGTACGGAACGCTGGAAGAGCTTCCTTCTCCGTGGTTTTTAAAAGATATGAAAAAAGCTGTGGAGATCCTGAAAGACAAGATTGATCAGAAAGCCAGGATCAGGATCATCGGGGATTATGATATTGACGGAGTAACTGCCACTTATATTCTTCTTACGGGATTTCGCCGTCTTGGGGCAAGGGTGGATACCTATATTCCGGACAGAATAAAGGACGGATACGGAATGCACAGTCAGCTGATCGAAAAGGCGGCAGAGGACGGAATCGATACGATCATTACCTGTGACAACGGAATTGCAGCGTCTGCGGAAATTCAGCAGGCAAAGGAAAAGGGTATGACAGTGATTGTAACGGATCATCATGAAATCCCTTATCGAGACACGGATAAGGGGAGGGAATGGATTGTTCCTGAAGCAGATGCAGTGATCAATCCGAAACAGTCGGGCTGTCCATATCCAAACAAAAATATCTGTGGAGCCGTGGTTGCATGGAAACTGATCTGGGCTCTTTATGAGACATATGGAATTGACAGAAATGAGATCCTGGAATTTTCTGAACCGGCAGCGGTGGCAACTGTGGGAGACGTGATGGATCTTCAGGGGGAAAACCGCATTATTGTAAAGGAAGGGCTGAGAAGGCTTCCAACTACAAAGAATCAGGGATTTCGCGCTCTCATTGAGACAAACGGCCTGGGAGGTGAACGGATCACAGCCTATCATGTGGGATTTGTGCTGGGACCATGTATCAATGCAAGCGGAAGGCTGGACACTGCGGCCCGGGCTTTGCGGCTTCTTTGTACAGAGGATGCGGACAGAGCGGCGAAGGAGGCCGGGGATCTGGTTGCATTAAACCAGAGCAGAAAAGCCATGACAGAAAAAGGCAGGGAAGAGGCAGAGCACATCATTGAAAGTCAGGGCCTTTCCTCAGACCGGGTTCTGGTAGTGTATCTGCCGGAATGCCATGAAAGCCTGGCGGGGATCATTGCTGGAAGGCTGAGGGAAAAATATTATAAGCCTTCATTTGTGCTGACAAAGGCAGAAAAGGGAGCCAAGGGCAGCGGCCGCTCCATTGAAGCCTATTCCATGTATGACGAGCTGGTTAAGTGCAGTGATCTTCTGGAACAGTTTGGCGGTCATCCCATGGCGGCAGGACTGTCTCTGGCAGAAGAAAATATCGACGCATTCCGAAAAAGGCTGAATGAGGTATGTACGCTGACGGAGGAGGAGCTTGTGCCTAAGGTGGTGATCGATGTTCCGATGCCGATTTCTTATCTGTCCAGAACGCTGACGGAGCAGCTGTCTGTTCTGGAACCTTTTGGCAAAGGAAATTCAAAGCCTCTGTTTGCCCAGAAGGGACTTCGTGTTTTAAATCTGAGAATTTTTGGAAAGAATCAGAATGTGGCAAAAATGTGTCTGATGGACGGACAGGGAAATTCTGTAGATGCAGTATATTTTGGAGCAGCGAAAGAATTTGAACAGTATGTACAGCAGAAAGAGCTGATTTCCGTGACGTATTATCCGGAGATCAACGTCTATCAGGGAAGAGAAAGTCTCCAGGCGGTAATCCGCAATTACTTTTAACTGCAGTAGGAAACTGTGGAGAGCGGTTCATATGGCGTGGGTTTACGCTGTGAACGGAGCGAACAGCAGCGGTATTTGGCGAGACTTGTCGGGTTTTGGATTGATTCCATAAAAAAAAAGTGATATACTGATTTAGACTTATATTATAGAAAAAAGGCGGAGGTGCGGGATTATGAAGAAAATTGAGGATTATGTAAGAAGTATTCCGGATTTTCCGGAACCGGGCATTATTTTTCGTGATGTAACAAGTATTCTGCAGGATGCGGACGGACTGAAACTGGCAATTGATTCCATGCAGGAATGTCTGAAGGACACAGAGGTGGATGTGATCGTTGGAACAGAGTCAAGAGGATTTATGTTCGGAGTTCCCATCGCATACAATCTTCATAAGCCATTTGTACCGGTACGTAAAAAAGGTAAGCTTCCATGTGAGACAGTATCCAGAAGCTATGATCTGGAATATGGAAGCGCAACCATAGAAATGCACAGAGATTCCATCAAACCAGGACAGAAGGTTGCGGTGATCGATGATCTGATCGCTACAGGAGGTACGGTTGAGGCGGCTGTGAAGCTTATTGAAGAGCTTGGCGGAGAGGTTGTCAAAATTGTATTTCTTATGGAACTTGCCGGGCTGAAAGGCCGTGAGAAACTGGCTGGCTATGATGTGGCTTCTGTGATCCGATACGAAGGGAAATAACCACAGACGGAGCGTACGACGGCTGCTAAAGAAGAACAGGCAGCAGAATATCAGACAGGTGGGAGAGAATGACAGAAAGAAATAAAAATATACAAACGGAAAAAAGTCCGGGCGCTGTAGATCAGGCAAAAATTGAATCCGTGAAAAAGGCAGATGCAGCGGTAAAATCCATGAGTGATTTTACAAGTCCGGAAGTTCTGTATCAGGAATTGATCACCAGTGTGAGAAAATACCATCCGTCTACGGATATTTCCATGATACAGAAAGCCTACGAGGTAGCAAGAGAGGCTCATAAGGATCAGAAAAGAAAATCCGGGGAGCCCTATATCATCCATCCGCTCTGTGTGGGAATCATTCTTGCAGATCTGGAGCTGGATAAAGAGACGATCGTTGCGGGACTTCTTCATGATGCGGTAGAGGACACCTGGATGACCTATGAAGAGGTAGAAAAGGAATTCGGTTCCGAGGTTGCTCTTCTGGTGGACGGAGTTACCAAGCTGGGACAGCTGAATTATTCCAAGGACAAGGTGGAGCTTCAGGCAGAAAATTTAAGAAAAATGTTTCTTGCCATGGCAAAGGATATCAGAGTAATTCTGATCAAGCTTGCGGACCGTCTCCACAATATGCGTACTCTGCAGTACATGTGTCCGGAAAAGCAGCAGGAAAAGGCCAGGGAGACCATGGATATTTATGCGCCCATTGCCATGCGCCTTGGTATATCGAAGATCAAGGTGGAACTGGATGATCTTTCGCTTAAATACCTGAAGCCGGATGTGTACTACGATCTGGTAGACAAGGTTTCCCTGAAAAAAAGTGAACGACAGGATTTTGTCAACGGGATTGTGAAACAGGTAAAGCAGCATATGGAGGATGCGGGGATCCAGGCTCAGGTGGACGGACGGATCAAGCATTTCTTCAGCATCTATAAAAAAATGGTCAATCAGGGCAAGACCATTGATCAGATCTATGATCTTTTTGCAGTCAGGATCCTGGTGGACAATGTAAAGGACTGCTATGCGGCTCTGGGAGTGATCCACGAAATGTACAAACCGATTCCCGGCCGTTTTAAAGACTATATTGCCATGCCGAAGCCTAATATGTACCAGTCTCTTCATACGACTCTGATCGGACCAAGCGGACAGCCTTTTGAGATTCAGATCCGTACCTATGAAATGCATAAAACAGCAGAATATGGTATTGCGGCGCACTGGAAATATAAGGAGTCCTCGGACGGAAAGGTACCTGTAGGAAAAAGTGAAGAGGAAAAACTGAACTGGCTGAGACAGATCCTGGAATGGCAGAGAGATATGTCTGATAACCGGGAATTTATGAGCCTTTTGAAAAACGATCTGGATCTTTTTGCAGACAGTGTTTACTGTTTCACTCCTCAGGGGGATGTGAAAAACCTTCCGGCAGGATCCACGCCTATTGATTTTGCCTACTGTGTGCACAGTGCAGTAGGAAACCGTATGGTAGGCGCCAGGGTAAACGGCAAGCTTGTTCCCATTGAATATGAGATCCAGAACGGTGACAGAATTGAGATCATCACATCACAGAATTCCCAGGGACCAAGCCGCGACTGGCTGAAAATGGTAAAAAGCACTCAGGCAAAAAACAAGATCAATCAGTGGTTCAAAAAGGAACTGAAGGAAGACAATATTTTAAAGGGCAAGGACATGCTGGCTCAGTATGCCAAATCCAAAGGCTACAAGATCGGTACCTACAGCAAGAGTCAGTATCTTGAGGCAGTTATGCGCAAATACGGTTTCCGCGACTGGGATTCCGTTCTGGCTGCCATCGGACACGGAGGGCTGAAAGAAGGCCAGGTCTTTAACAAGCTGATGGAGGCTTACGAAAAAGAGCATGCCAAAAAGATCACGGATCAGGATGTTCTGGATGCTGCCACAGATGCTCATGAAAAGCTTCATCTGGTAAAATCCAAGGGCGGAATTGTTGTCCGTGGCATCCATGATGTTGCAGTTCGTTTTTCAAAATGCTGCAGTCCCATTCCCGGCGACGAGATTGTGGGATTTGTTACAAGAGGACGGGGAATCACCATTCACCGTACAGACTGTGTAAATATTCTTAATATGTCAGAAACCGACAGGACAAGGCTCATTGAGGCTGAGTGGCAGGCAGATACCAGAGCTTCGGAAAAATATATGGCAGAGCTTAAGATCTTTGCCAACAACCGTACCGGACTTCTGGTAGACCTTTCAAAAATATTTACAGAGCGTAAGATTGATGTAAAAAATATGAACTGCCGTACAAGCAAGCAGGATAAGGCGACCATTGCCGTAAGCTTTGAGGTAGGCAGCAAAGAGGAGCTGGCGTCTCTTGTAGAAAAAATCCGCCAGGTGGAAAGTGTGATCGATGTGGAGCGTACCACAGGCTGATCAGTCATAAAAATACAGGGACAGAGAAAGAGGGGACCGATATGAAAAACTCAGAGCTTCAGACATGCGTTCTTGGTTCTGTATCAACGAACTGCTATCTGCTGAAAAACAAAAACACAGGGGAGCTTCTGATCGTGGATCCGGCGGATCATGCACAGGAAATCTTTTCCAGAATAAGGGAAATGCAGGCGAAGCCTGCTGCAATTCTTTTAACCCATGGTCATTATGACCACATTCTTGCAGTGGAGGACGTAAAAAAAGAATACCAGATTCCGGTTTATGCCTGTGAAAAAGAAGCAGGGACTCTTCTGGATCCTTCCGCAAATCTGTCCGGATACGGAAACCGCTCCTGTTCCCTGAAGGCAGATATACTTCTTGAAGACCTTCAGGCTTTTGAGGCGGCGGGCTTTTCCGTTCAGATGCTTCACACACCCGGACACACTCCGGGAAGCTGCTGCTATTATCTGAAGGATGAAGGAATCCTGTTCAGCGGGGATACGCTGTTTTATGGTTCTGTGGGAAGAACCGATTTTCCGGGAGGAAGCACGGCTCAAATTGTGGAAAGCCTTCACAGACTTACAGATTCTCTTCCTGAGGAAACAGAAGTTTATCCCGGACACGATATTTCAACCACTATCGGTTATGAAAAGAGGTACAATCCATTTGTATAAGATCAGTATTCTGTTTGACAACAAAGAATTTGAACATGATATTTATGAGCTGATCCGAGCCTTTTACCCGGAGGCTGAAATTGCAGTTTCCTATGAAGAGGAAGACGGGGCAAATACAGCGGATCTTCTGTTCCGGGTGGAAAAGCAGGAGCAGAGTTTTATAATCCGGTATCAAAATGAAAGCAATACCGGGGTGACAAGTGCAGAGATCATAAAGGGGCACTCTTCGGATGATGCCCCTCTTTCCTGTACGGAAGAAAAAGATGCAGCCAGACAGCAGCGCAAGGAGCAGAAGGATGTTCTGAAATACTCATTATATAAACTTCTGACAAAGCTTACAGGAAAGACCCTTCCATGGGGAAATCTTACAGGGATCCGGCCGGCAAAGCTTGCCATGGCAATGATTGAAGCCGGAATGAAAAATTCAGAGATTGCAGAAGAAATGCGGAAACGTTATCTGGTAAGTCCTGAAAAAACAGCTCTTGCCATTACCATTGCCAACCGGGAAAGAGAAATTCTGAAAGATATTGATTATGAAAACGGATACAGCCTTTATGTGGGGATTCCTTTCTGTCCGAGTATCTGTCTTTACTGTTCTTTCAGCTCCTATCCTCTGAAGCAGTGGAAGGACAGAGTGGAGCTTTATCTGGATGCGCTCTGTAAGGAAATCCGGGAAGTTTCTTCTATTATGAAGAAAAAAGGACGTAAGCTGGATACGGTTTATATTGGCGGCGGAACGCCGACTACCCTGGAGCCGGATCAGCTTCAGAGACTTCTGGATACCCTGACGGAACATTTTGACTGCAGAAACCTGGCTGAGTTTACCATTGAAGCAGGAAGACCGGACAGCATTACCAGAGAAAAGCTTCAGGTGATCCGGAAATATCCGGTAAGCAGGATTTCCGTGAATCCTCAGACTATGAATCAGGAGACTCTGGAGATTATCGGAAGACGCCATACTGCGGAGGAGACAAGGCAGGCCTTTTATCTTGCACGGGAATGTGGTTTTGACAATATCAATATGGATCTGATCGTTGGACTTCCGGGCGAAGATCTGAAAAAGGTACAGTATACCCTGGATGAAATTAAAAGGATGGCTCCGGACAGTATTACGGTTCATTCTCTTGCGGTAAAAAGGGCGGCAAGGCTGAATATTTTTAAAGATAAATATCAGGAAATGACCTTTGAAAATAATCAGGAAATCATGGAAATGACCATGAAAACAGCCTGCGAAATGGGAATGGGTCCTTATTATCTGTACAGACAGAAAAATATGAAGGGCAATTTTGAAAATGTAGGTTATGCAGAGGTTGACAAAGCCGGGATTTACAATATACTAATTATGGAAGAGAAACAGCCCATTATTGCACTGGGAGCAGGCGGATCTTCAAAGCTGGTATTTGATCATGGAGCGAGGATCGAGCGTGTGGAGAATGTGAAGGATGTATGGAATTATATTACCCGTATTGATGAAATGATTGAAAGAAAACGGGTGGCTGTTGACCGATGGCTTTAAGGACAGGAGGTGTGCAGATTGAGTGCGGCGCAGGCAGACGCAGAAAAGACAGCAGACAGAATACTGGATTTTGACCTTTCAGCAGAGCTGAATCATGGGATTGTTGTCAGCAACCTTGCGTATGCGGTGGCTTCCGAGCTGGGGCTGGAGCAGGAGAGCTGTTATGAGCTTGCTGTTGCGGGAATGCTTCACGATATCGGCAAGCTGAAGCTGACAGAATACATCAACGGACGCGAAAGGGATCCTCTTCTGATCGAGGAGCTAAAATATGTGCGTATGCATTCTACTCTGGGCTATGAGGAATTAAAAGACCAGGGGTATTCAGAGTTTGTTCTGGAAAGTATTCTCTATCATCATGAGAATTATGACGGAACCGGATATCCCGATAATCTCATTGGAGATCAGATTCCCATTGGAGCCAGGATCTTGAGAGTGTGCGATGTATTTGCAGCGCTTACATCTGACAGGCCATACAGGACTGCGTTTGATGTTGCAACTGTAATGGAGCTTATGATCGATGAGATCAAAAATTTTGATATGGAAGTTTTTCTTGCATTTCAGAGAATTATACATAATAAATAACAGGAGGCAGGCATGGCATTAAAGAAAAAACCAGTAACCGGTATGAAGGATATTTTACCGAAGGAAATGGAAATCCGAAACTATGTAATGAATATGATCCGGGAAACCTATGGGAAATTCGGATTTTCTTCTATTGAAACTCCCTGTGTGGAGCATATTGAAAACCTCAGCAGCAAGCAGGGCGGCGAAAATGAGAAACTGATTTTTAAGATCCTGAAAAGAGGAGAAAAGCTGAAGCTGGAAAGCGCAAAGGAGGAAGCGGATCTTGTGGATTCCGGACTTCGCTATGATCTGACAGTGCCTCTTTCCAGATATTATTCCAATCATGCCAATGAGCTTCCTGCTCCTTTTAAGGCGCTGCAGATGGGAAATGTATGGAGAGCAGACCGCCCTCAGAGAGGCCGTTTCCGTCAGTTTATGCAGTGTGATATTGATATTTTAGGAGAGCCTACTTATCTGGCTGAAATTGAGCTTGTGCTGGCAACCACAACACTTCTGGGCAAACTGGATTTTCATAATTTTACCATCAGGATCAATGACCGTAAAATTCTGAAGGCAATGGCTCAGTACAGCGGATTCCCGGCAGAAAGCTTTGATACCGTGTTTATTATCCTTGACAAGATGGACAAGATCGGTCTTGAGGGAGTTTCCGAAGAGCTGGAAAAAGAAGGCTTTGCAAGAGAAAGCATTGACACGTATCTTGGCATGTTCCGTGAGATCACCTCTGATATCCAGGGTGTGCGCTACATTAAAGAAAAGCTGAAGGATGTTCTTGATCCAAAGGTTGCAGAGGATCTGGAAACCATTATCGCTTCTGTGGACGCGGTAAAGAGCACGGACTTTAAGATTTCCTTTGACCCTACGCTGGTGCGGGGAATGTCCTATTATACAGGTCCGATCTTTGAGATCGCAATGGATGAATTCGGCGGTTCTGTAGGCGGCGGCGGACGTTATGACGAGATGATCGGAAAATTTACAGGACAGAACACAAGCGCCTGCGGATTTTCTATTGGATTTGAAAGAATTGTCATGCTGCTTCTGGAAAGAGGCTATGAGGTTCCGGGAACCGGCGAAAAGAAGGCGTATCTCATTGAAAAGAACATGCCTGCAGACAAGCTTCTGACAATTCTGAAGCAGGCTGAAGAGGAAAGAAGAAATGGAACTCAGGTAACCATTTCTATTATGAAGAAAAATAAAAAATTCCAGAAAGAACAGATGATGACAGAAGGCTATACTGAATTCGTTGAGTTTTTCAGGGATAAATTATAAAAAGGAGTAAGATCATGGCTGAAAGTATGAAGGGACTGCACAGAACCTGCCGCTGTGCGGAAGTAACAAAAGAGATGACAGGCAGCAGAGTGACTCTGATGGGATGGGTGCAGAAAGCCAGAAACAAAGGCGGACTTGTATTTGTTGATCTGAGAGACCGTTCCGGAATCATGCAGGTGATTTTTGAAAACGGAAGTATTGATGAAGAAGGTTTTGAGAAAGCCGGAAAGCTGAGAAGTGAATTTGTGATCGCAGTTACCGGTATTGTAGAAAAACGAGGCGGGGCCGTAAATGAAAACCTTGCCACAGGAGAGCTGGAGCTTCGTGCCAATGAGCTTCGTGTACTTTCCGAGTCAGAGGTTCCTCCTTTCCCAATAGAGGAAAACAGCAAAACAAAGGATGAGATCCGTTTAAAATACCGTTATCTGGATCTGAGAAGACCGGATATCCAGAGAAATCTTATGATGAAAAGCCAGGTTGCCACTCTCACCAGAAAATTCTTTGCAGAAGAAGGTTTCCTGGAGGTGGAGACTCCGATCCTTGGAAAGAGTACACCGGAAGGCGCCAGAGATTACCTGGTTCCGTCCAGAGTTCATCCGGGCAGCTTTTACGGACTGCCGCAGTCTCCGCAGCTTTACAAGCAGCTTCTTATGTGTTCCGGATATGACCGTTATATCCAGATCGCGCGCTGCTTCCGTGATGAAGATCTCCGTGCGGACCGTCAGCCGGAGTTTACCCAGATCGATATGGAGCTGTCCTTTGTGGATGTAGACGATGTCATTGATGTAAATGAAAGATATCTTGCATATCTGTTTAAAGAGGTTCTGGATGTGGATGTTCAGCTTCCGATCCAGCGTATCACCTGGCAGGAGGCCATGGACCGTTTTGGCTCTGACAAGCCGGACATGCGTTTCGGAATGGAGCTTCATGATGTCAGCGAAACAGTAAAGGACTGTGAGTTTGTGGTATTTAAGGGCGCTCTTGAAGCAGGCGGAACTGTCCGCGGAATCAACGCAGAGGGACAGGGATCCATGCCCAGAAAGAAAATCGACAAGCTTGTGGAATTTGCAAAGGGATATGGCGCAAAAGGTCTCGCCTATATTGCTATTGCAGAAGACGGATCAAGAAAGTCCTCTTTTGCCAAATTCATGAAGGAAGAAGAGATGGACGCTCTTGTTCAGGCGATGGAAGGAAAGCCGGGAGACCTGCTTCTTTTTGCCGCTGATAAGAACAAAGTAGTTTATGATGTGCTTGGCGCTCTCCGTGTGGAGCTTGCAAAACAGATGGAGCTTCTGGATAAGAACGAGTATCGTTTTGTGTGGGTAACAGAATTCCCGCTTCTTGAGTGGAGCGAAGAGGAGAACCGCTTTACTGCCATGCATCATCCGTTTACCATGCCTATGGAAGAGGATCTTCCGCTTCTGGATACAGATCCGGGCAAGGTTCGTGCAAAAGCGTATGACATTGTACTGAATGGAAATGAGATCGGTGGAGGAAGTGTGAGAATCCATCAGAATGATATTCAGGAAAAAATGTTTGAAAAGCTTGGATTTACGGAAGAATCTGCTTATGAACAGTTCGGATTCCTTCTGAATGCCTTTAAATACGGTGTTCCGCCTCATGCAGGACTGGCTTACGGACTTGACCGCCTGGTTATGCTGATGACAAAGGTTGACAGCATCCGTGAAGTGATCGCTTTCCCGAAAGTGAAAGATGCGTCCTGCCTTATGACACAGTCTCCAAGCGTTGTCAGTGAAGCGCAGCTACAGGAACTGGGACTTGAGACTGCTCCGGAGAAAACAGAAGAATAAGATACAGTCAGATGACTGTAAAATAAGAAAAGGGCTTTTCCGTTTTGGGAAAGCCCTTTTAGCTCTATAACAGATCAATTTTCTTCAGAAATATTTTCGCCGGAGGAATCAGGATTCTCCTCAGGGTTTTCTTCCGGGGAAAGCTCTTCTTCCACAGGAGTACTGCTGAGAGTGCCAAAGATTCCGGCTCCGATCACCTGCCCGTCATCCTGCAGCTTCCAGGAAGCACCGTCGTTGGTAAGAGAAAAGCTTGCCGGGTGCGTCAGTGTTTTTGTATTATTTTCTATGCTTTTCAGAAGAAGCTCCAGAGAATGATTATATCGTTTCTGAGAACCGTCGATGACTGCCTGTGGAGACGCAAGATATTCTTCCAGTTCTTTCTGATAAGCAGTAAGAATTGCATTGCTGTCAAAGGTAGTGATCTCGGCTTCTACGGCAGCCTGATAGCTTTTTATCTGAGAAGAGGTTATTTTAAAATCAAAGTTTTTATGCATTTGTTCCACCAGAGCGCTGGCAATGGAAGCTTTTGCATCATCTGAAGTATTCAGAAGGCTTTCCAGACCAAGATAGTTGCTCATCTGATCCAGATCCATAGTTTTCAGGGTGTTTAAATAGACGGTCAGTGTTTCCTCCGGCGTCAGGAGGTCACTGTCAGAGAGATAAGTGATAAGACCGCCGACAAGACTGTTTTCCAGTTCATGAGTACGTCTGATTTCCCATTCTTCTTCCTTTTCTGTACCCTGGTTGCTAAGGGTCAGGGAGCAGCTGGTTTCTACAGTTTTATACTGATTATTTTTCAGAAGTTCACTGAGGATGAGATAACGGTCCTCCAGGGAACCGGAATTTTCTTCTGTATTCTGAGAAGAGGAAGCTGCGGCAAGCAGGATTGCGTTTTCAAGATGAGAAACCGCGTAATCTTTTGCGAGAGCCTGAGCGTCAATGGTGGTGAGCTTCAGGTTTGCAGAAGCTTCTTTCTTGTCTTTGGCAACTTTGATACGTTGGATTTTGTAGTCAAAATCCTCGAAAAAAAGAGAAAAAACATCTTCAACTTCCTTGGAAAGTTCGGTTTTTTCTGTGGCATCCGGAAACAGCTCCTGATAGGAAATATACTTCTGAGCCGTATCAGAATCCAGATTTTTCAGGAGATTCAGTTCATTTGTAATGACTCCCTCCACATCTGACTTATCTGAGTGGGAACAGCCGATGATCATTGATACGGCAAAGATAAGCACGAGAAGCGGAATCAGACCTTTTGCGATCTTCATATGATTCTTTCCTTTCCAAAATATTCCCCTCCATTTTACCAGATAACAGGGTAAAAGTCAAAAAAACGGAAATTAGGTGTAATTTTTCTAAAAAAGAATGAAAAAACTGTGAAACCACAGGTGATTTTTGTCAGGACTTTTCTTTTAAAGCGTAATCTGCTATGATAGTACAGTCAGATAGTTCGTTGCTGTGAAGGTCGTGAACAGTAATGATAGTTCCTTTGTTTACAGGGAGGTAAAAATAAAAAATATGAAAAAACGTATTTTGATCCTTTTGGGGATTCTTATAATTGGTGGCGCTGCAGGAGGAGTCTGCTGGAAACTGGGATTTTTCGGGCAGGAGCAGGAAAGCGGAGAAACCGCCTATGTTACAGAGATCAGCCAGATCACCGGAGACGTTGCGGGAATCGCAAACAGGTATGCCGGTGTTGTGGAACCGCAGAAAACAGAAGAGGTAGAGCTGGAAAACGGACGTAAAGTAAAAACAGTGAAAGTAAAGACCGGCGAGGAGGTAAAGCAGGGACAGCTTCTTTTTGAATATGATCTTACCAGTATCCAGGAGGATCTGGAGGAGACCCAGCTTGATCTTGACCGTCTGAAAAATGAAGCCGCCAGTCTGAGCGAACAGATCGCCACTCTTGAAAAAGAAAAAAAGCAGGCGGAAAAAGACGACCAGCTCTCTTATACCATTGAGATCGAAACAAATAAAATGAATCTCAAAAAAAATGAATACAGTCAGAAAAGCAAGCAGGCGGAGATTACGAAGCTCCAGAATACAATGGGAAATACAGAAGTACGAAGTCCTATTGACGGAGTGATCCAGAAGATCGATACCACAAAGCTTACAACAGATGACAGCGGCATGGACGATATGGATCAGGATATGAGCTATTCTGATACTGGTATGACAGGAGAAAGCAGTCAGAATGCTTTTATTACCATTCTCAGTACGGGAGCATACAGGATCAAAGGAACGGTTAATGAGATGAACGTAGGAAGCATTATCGAAGGAGAACCTGTGATCATCCGTTCCCGTGTGGACGAAAACCAGGTATGGAAGGGAACCATGGGAAGTGTTGACAGAGAAAGCACCAATTCCCAGAGCAGCAGCAACGCATGGGGAATGATGGATGCAAGCGGCGACTCCCAGACATCCTCCACTACATATCCTTTTTATGTGGAACTGCAGTCCTCTGAGGGCCTGATGCTTGGGCAGCATGTATACATTGAGCCGGATGAGGGACAGGAGGAGAAAAAAGAAGGCCTGTGGATCAGTGAATTTTATATTGTGGATGCAGACACCAACAGTCCTTATGTATGGGCGGCAGACAAGGATAAGCGCCTGGTAAAGAAAAGCGTGATCCTGGGACAGTATGATGAAACTCTGGGTGAATATGAAATCGTAGAGGGACTTACCAAAAAAGACTGCATTGCCTATCCTTCCCAGCTTTATGAGGAGGGAATGAAAACAACGACCAACAGCGCGGCTGCTACGGACTTTACTGCTCTGGAAATGGAGAATACCGGAAATGGAGATGAGGGAGCGCAGCCGGCAGAAGCGCCTGTGGAGGAAATTCCGGCAGACGACGGTTCGGCAGAGATACCGGAGACAGTGTCAGAAGAGATTTCTGCTGATGATATCCCTGCAGAGGAAGTTACGGAAGGGGAGAGTATTTCTTCAGACATGGGAAGCGGCATGGAGGATTCTATGGTAGAAATGGTTCCGGATACGTCTCTTCCTGAGAATGAAGTTCTGGTTCCGGCAGGCGATGAATAACAGGAGGAATGGAATGATTCTTGAATTAAAAGGAATTTATAAAGATTACATTCAGGGAAAGATGACGGTTCCTGTTCTGAAAGATGTGAATTTTTCCATGGAGGAAGGCGAATATGTGGCGATCATGGGGCCTTCGGGTTCCGGAAAAACAACGCTGATGAACATTATCGGATGTCTGGATCAGGCTACGAAGGGCAGCTTTTTTCTGGACGGGCAGGATATCCGTTCCTGTTCGGAAAACGCCATGTCGGATATCAGGCTGAATAAGATCGGCTTTGTGTTCCAGAGCTTTCATCTGCTTCCAAGGCAGTCTGCTCTTGCAAATGTGGAGATGCCGCTGAATTATGCAAAGGTGCCAAAAAAGGAACGCCGGGAAAGAGCGCTGAAAGCATTGGACAGAGTAGGGCTTTCAGACAGAGTGGATTTCCGGCCCAATCAGCTTTCCGGAGGCCAGATGCAGCGAGTAGCTATCGCAAGAGCAATTGTAAACAGCCCCAAGCTTCTTCTGGCAGATGAGCCTACCGGTGCTCTGGACAGCAAATCAGGCGCTCAGGTAATGGAACTTTTTCAGAAGTTGAATGACGAGGGTGTAACGGTTCTGATGATCACACATGATCCGGATATTGCCGCCCATGCAAAACGGGTAGTGACGATCCGCGATGGTGTGCTTCAGGAAAAAGAGGTGAAATCATGAAAAATGCCAAAAAGATCATCATAGGTGTTGTTGTGGTGGCTCTGGTGGCAGGAGGTGCTGCGGGTGGAGCAGTTTATCTAAAAAGTAATAACAAAGAGACAGTAGGCGTAGTCAGTGTGGACAGCCTGGCCTCTGATTATTATATGGACGATACCACTCTGGATGGAAATATTGTTACAAATGTGACACAGAATGTAACGGTGGATAAAGATATGATCATCAAGGATCTGTATGTTCAGAAAGGCGACACCGTAAAAAAAGGAGACAAGCTGATGTCCTTTGACATGACTCTTGTCCAGATGGAACTGAATATTGCAAAGTTAAAAAAACAGAAGCAGGAGCAGGATCTGGAAAAAGCTGTCAACAGGCTGAACAGCCTGAAGAACGGGGGGCCCATTGAGGAAGAGGACAGCCGGCTTCCGGATCTGCCGACGGACAACAGTACATCTGATACTGAGATGGCCTCGGCAGCAGGAAACGTAAACGGAAGCTATCTGGCAGCCATAATCAGACCGATTCTGGCTGCTGCAGATGTGGGGCTTGTGACAGAAGATGATTTTTCTTCCGGTGATTCTGATACCGGAGCTGATCAGGAAGACACCGGTGCACAGCCGGATTCCGGCGATCAGGGAGTTTCCGGTGACGACAGCTTTGTTGATTTTGGAGACGGAAATCAGGAACAGATCACACCGGATCCTTCTGCGACACCTTCACCGGAACCGCTTCCTTCTGAAGCACCGGATGAAGAATTTACAGATACCCCTTCAGACAATGACATTGAGATCATTGATCCGGAACCGGACAGTCACGAAAGCGACATTACAGACGGTGAACCGGAGTTTTATCAGAAGCTAGATGCAGATACGGTTCCTTTTACAGGAACAGGTACAGAGGAAGATCCTTTTGTATTTCTCTGTAGCTCAGCCAAAGGAAAAGTCGTTGCCACCGGAGGATTTTTAAACAAAATGGCAGGCTTTAAGGCGGATGGAACAAAGGAACCGGGAATCAATGGATACTGGTATCAGCTGGAATTTCATCAGAATGACACGATCACGAATTTTGCTGACAGAAAAGAATCCTGCACCGGCTATTATCTGATAGACGGAAGTCTTCTGGAAAAAATGGTAGAGGAAACCGCTTCTGTGGAATATACTCTTGAGGGCGCTTCTCACTATGAAGATGATTTTGAGATTCCCGGCGGCGGAGACGATATGGGCGGCAGCGATCCAGGTGTGACCATTTCCAGAGAAGAGGCCATTAAGATCCAGCAGACAAAGGTAGAAGGTCTGAAGCTGGATATCAGACAGAGCGACATTGATATTGGCAAGCTGGAAAAAAAGGTAAACAAGGAAGTTATTTACAGTAAGCTGGACGGAACCATTGCAAAAGTGGGAGATCCGGTTACAGGAGTATCAGACGGAAATGCATTTATGACTATAAAAAGCAAAGAAGGCTATTATGTAAAAGGTACGGTCAGCGAACTGCTTCTGGATAAGCTCCAGGAGGGGACAATTCTGAACTGTTCCGGCTCAAACGGAGTTTTTGATGCAGAGGTTGTGGATGTATCTGAGTATCCGGTATCGGATGAGGTTTACGGAACAGGCATGGGAAATCCAAATGTTTCTTATTATACTTACAGTGCCACGATCACAGATAAATCAGTTCAGGTAACAGAGGATGACTGGCTGAGTGTTAATATCCAGGGAGGCACAGATAATTCAGGAGTCATTGTTCTGGACAAAGCGTTTGTAAGAACTGAAAACGGAGCTTATTATGTATATAAAGAAGAAAACGGAGTACTGAAAAAGCAGCCTCTGACTGTTGGCGGAAATGCAAACGGCGGAATGTCTGTAATTGTAAAAGGCGGAATTACCAGAGAAGATAAGATTGCATTCCCTTATGGAAAAACAGCAAAAGAGGGTGTAAAAACAAAAGACATCTCTCTTGAAGAACTGTATCAGTAGAAAGGTGGAATTTTATGCTTGAAAATATGAGGATATCCATTCAGGGAATCTGGTCCCATAAAATGCGTTCCTTTCTGACCATGCTGGGTATCATTATTGGAATTGCTTCTATTATTGCTATTGTATCTACGATCAAGGGAACAAGTGAACAGATTAAAGAAGATCTGATCGGTTCAGGAAATAATACAGTGACGATCAGCCTTTATTCCGGTGACAGCGGTTATGATCCCATGTTTGGAATGACGGACGGCGGTAAACCTCCTCTTCTTACGAAAGAACAGAAGGAAGAAGTTATGGATATGGAGCACGTTGAGAACGCTACATTTTTCCATACAAGCACTTACAGCAGTATATATTATCAGAATACTGCTCTGCAGGGAGGTACGGTATACGGAATTGATGAAAATTACCTGGATACCTGCGGATATATGGTACGATCCGGAAGAGGATTTATTCAGAAGGATTACGACAATCTGAACAAGGTAGCTCTGATTGACAGCAATGCGGCAGAGAATCTTTTTTCCGGAGAGGATCCTCTGGGAAAAACCATTGAAGTCGGAGACGACCCTTTTACGGTTGTGGGAATCGTTCAGCAGGGAGACAGCTATCAGCCCAACATTTCAAGTCTTGACGAATATTATTCCTATTATCAGACGGTTGTCGGAACAGTGATGATTCCAAGTAAATGCTGGCCCATTGCATTTCAGTTTGACGAGCCGGAAAACGTTGTGATCAAAGCAGACTCTACAGATAATATGAGTTCAGCGGGAAACGATGCGGCTAAGATTTTAAATCAGGGAATCGAAGAAGATTCCAAGTTTAAATACAAAGCTGATGATGTAATGGAAAAAGTCAAGGATATGCAGCAGCTCAGTGAAAGCACAAACCAGCAGCTTCTGTGGATCGCAAGTATTTCCCTTCTGGTAGGAGGAATCGGTGTTATGAATATTATGCTGGTTTCTGTTACTGAGAGAACCAGTGAGATCGGTCTGAAAAAGGCGATCGGGGCAAGAAAAAAAGTTATTCTTTATCAGTTTCTTACAGAGGCTTCCATGCTGACCAGCATTGGAGGTGTGATCGGAGTGATTCTGGGAATTGTTTTGTCCAAGGTGGTATCGGAGATCTCCGGGGCGCCTACGGCCATCAGTATACCGGCAATCATAGGATCCGTACTGTTTTCTACTCTGATCGGAGTGATCTTTGGGCTCCTGCCTTCGGTAAAGGCTGCGAACCTGAATCCTATTGACGCATTGAGAAGTGAATAAATAAAAAGAAAACTGCTTTTCTCTGAAGCCGGATTTCCGGAAAAGGGAAAAGCAGTTTTTTTATATAAAGCTTTCGTTCATAAAGAGTTTCAATCCATAAAGAGATTTTGCCCATAGACAGTTTTAATGCACAGGAAGCTTCAGCTGAAAGGTGGCGCCTCCGCCGGGAGTGTCGGAAACACTGAGGGTTCCATGATGAAGAAGCGCAATTTCTTTTGCAATGCAAAGTCCAAGGCCAAAATGCTGCTTATCGTTTCTTGAGGTGTCAGAACGGTAGAATCTCTGGAATACGGCTTCTTTTTCCGAATCAGGAATACCGGGGCCATTATCAGCAACAAACAGAGAAACGGAAGCCGCTTCCTGTCTGGCAGAAAGCCGGATCATGCCTCCTTCCGGTACATAGGCAAGAGCATTGTCGATAAGGATTGCCAGAGCCTGAGAAATTTTCAGGCTGTCACAGAAACAGACAGGGAGAGAGTCTTCAGGCAGCTCAATGAGAAGCTGCTTTTTTTTATGCCGGGCAGTCTGTTCATATTTTTCGTATACATCCAGCAGAAGAGTATCTATTTCGCAGGAGGTACAGTCCAGAACCCAGGTGTGGTTATCTGATCTGGAAAGGGACAGCATGTCCTGGATCAGCCGGGACATTCGTTTACATTCATCAAGGCTGATGGAAATAAAGTGCTCTGTCTGTTCCGGATCCGCATAGGAAACTGCAGACAGGCTTGTCTGGATCACAGTAAGCGGAGAGCGGAGCTCATGGGAAGCTGCGGCAATAAAGGCATTCTGCTCCTTTCTGCTTTTTTCCAGAGGGCGGATCATTTTTCGGGTAAAGAACCAGGAAAATACAGCCAGCGCGGAAACCGCGGCAATGACTGCCACAAGAAAAGCAATCCTTATAGTTTTGATCTGCCCGGACTGTGCATCCAGAGAGTAAAGAAGAACGGTATTCAGGACGCCGCCGTTTTTGGGAATCCTGGCTGTGCAGGCATAATACCCCGGAAGCTGGAACATGACTATCTTTGACAGAGTCTGAGAGGTCTGGCCACTGTCAAGATTCAGTCCGTGATTTTCTGCAGACTCTTTTTTTGCCAGATCAAAGATCTTCCGCATGTTGTCCTGGCCGTGGAGCTGCTCAAAAAACAGCGGGGTATTTCCGTCATAGATCTGCATATCTATGCCGTAATTGCTTTCTGCCTGCTGGATCCATCGGTGAGACAGGACGTTCTGACTTTCCAGATGAGAAACACAGGAATAGGCATTGTTGGTAAATACTGTATAATGCTTCTGGCGAATGTTGCTTTCTGTAATGATAAGGCAGGCAGAAGCCAGAAGAACAAGAATGGTTCCTGTAATAAAGGTAGAAAACAGTGTCATATGGATGTGAAGTTTCCGGAACATGACAGCCTCCTTAATAATGTGATTTTATGGACATCATAGAAATATTTTTCGCAGGATATAGAAGAAAACAGGAAAAATACAGCTGGTCTTACATCTATCATAGCACAAAAATGCCTGCGAGAGATACAGAGATTATTGCACCCAATCCTTAAAATAATCTCTAAAGTTATTAAAGCCTGATCTGAAAATAGAGAGTGTTTAGAGGTTGCCATATTAAAATAAGGAAAAATGAAATTATATGGGAGGGTGAGAAATGAAATACTGGAGAAAAAGAATCGTATATATGATGGCTATTATGCTGTCAGCAGGAGGGATTGCCGGAAGTATGGGAAGTGAGATTGTTCTGGCAGAAGAGAAAGAAACAGTGAAAGGACGGTATGCGGAGCAGAAGCTTTCCCTTCCTGAAGAGAACTGTAAGGCAGTGATTGATATCTGTTTTCTGGAAGACGGAACTATGCGTATTGCTTACCGGGACAGTGAGGCAAAGCTGAAAACAGCAGATTCAAAGGATCAGGGAAAAAGCTGGGAGACGCCCCGGGATCTGTGGGAGGAATTTGGAAAAAGTGAAAAAGCAGAGCCGATGACGGTGAATCTTTCCAAAGACGGAGGAATTTTCAGCAGCTGGAATTGTCTGGAAGGAGAGAATACTTTTCTGGCAGTTTACCTTTCAGCGGAAGGAACCAAAAAAGAGTTTGATCTTACCCAGATGCCGGAAGGACAGGGATATGTGTATAAAAGTCAGTTCAGTCCTTCGGGAAATATTCTGCTGATGGGAGATAAGTTTTTATGTGAGATTAGCAGGGAGGACGGCAGACTGATCCGAACCTATGAAAGTGGAGGCTATGTTACAGATTTTGGAATTGCAGGAAATCAGCTTCTTGTTTTTGCAGATGACACGATACATTATTATAATGCAAAAACAGGAGATCCCCTTCCGGAGGAAACAGTGTTTACAGAACATCTCCAGATGGAAAGTGGGGAAAATACAGAGGAAGTTGTTTCATCCAGAGTATTTACAGGAATGGGAGAGCAAGGCATTCTCTATGTAAGCAAAAAAGGGATTTACGTATATAATTTGGGCGGTTCTGTTGTGGAACAGCTTTTAAGCGAAGGCTATCTGACCGGGATTTCTTCAAAAACAGAGCTGATGGACGTGGAAACAGATGCAGATGGAAACATTTACCTGGCAGTTTCAGACCGCTACTCAGATAATCTCACAGGAATGCTTTTAAAGTACGGGTATGATAAAGAACAGGAAGCGGTTCCTGGCACAGAGCTTGATATTTATATGCTGAAAAGAGACACTCATATGGAGCAGATGATTTCCTTGTTCCAGAAAGAATATCCGGATATCAGTGTAACGGTTCAGGAGGGAATGACGGGAGAGGATGGGGTTACTGCCACAGATGCCATGAAAAACCTGAATACAGAGATCATGTCAGGAGAGGGGCCGGACGTGTTGCTTATGGACAATCTGGATGCAGAAAATTATATTGAGAGGGGAATGCTTGAGGATATCAGCGGAATAATGGAAAAAGCAGGGATCCTGGAGAATATTCAGAAGGCCTATGAGGAAGAGGACGGAAGTATTTACTGTATGCCTGTGAGATTCGGCATTCCTATTTTGGCAGGGGGTTCCGGAGAGATTGACAATGCAGTGAATCTTGAAAAAATTGCAGATATGACGGAAAAGTACGAAAATCAATATTCAGATTCCTTTTTTCCGGCCTATCAGACCAGATGGCCGGGAGTAATGCTTCGCTTCTTTGGCGAGATTTCTGCCTCAGAATGGATGAAAAAAGACAGAACCCTGGATGCGGAAAAAGTAAAAGATTTTTTTCAGCAGGTAAACAGGATTTATCAGGCAGGACAGAAGGCAGGCAACGCGTCTTTGGACAGTACCTATGAGTATGCGGAAAAAATGGAAAGAATTTATGACAAAAATCGAAGAGAGGAGTCTTCCCTCAATTCATATCTGGTGCCTTGTGCAGACGGGCAGGCGCTTTTCTCCTATGGCTATCTGTTTTCTCTGGAAGAACTGTTCTTATTAACTACCATCGAAAAGCAGAATTCGGATATCAGTCACAGGCTGTTAAACGGTCAGGCTGAAAACTGTTTTTCTCCGGAGATGATTATGGGGATCAGTGTGAAAGCAAGGGAAAAGGAGGCAGCAGAATTATTTGTCAGTTTTCTGTTCAGCGAGGAGCAGCAGAAAAATAACAAAGAAGCCGGATTTCCTGTAAGAAAATCTGTTTATGACAGTGAAGAATACTGGGAGCTTGGACAGGAAGGAAATATAGAATACGGATTCAGTTCGGCTTATAATGGCGAGAGTCATGATATGATAACAGTAGTTCATTCGGCAGACGATCAGATAAAGGAAATACAGAAGTTAGGAAAGACCCTTACGATGCCCTCAGGAGGAAGCCGGATCATCCAGGATTCTGTTCTGGAAGCCGGAAAACGTTATCTGTACGGGGAAACAGATCTGGATAAAGCGGTAGAGCAGGCCGTGTCTCAGGTAAAGCTTTACCTGGCAGAATAAATCCTTAGAGGTTGTTTTAAGATAAGGCTGATATGATGTGAAATCATAAGAGAACGGAATGAGTCATAAGGATGAAAGTCTGAGATGAATTTCGTGAAAGGATATGCCGGGTCGCTTAATAAAGCAGGGTACTGCGGATATTGAGTTTTGTGGCCGCGGCAAAACAAAAAGAACTGTTCACAGATTACCGGAAACGGAGTGAACAGTCACAAATAATAAACAGGAGGACATAAAATGCGACATCAGATATGGAAAAAGGGAACAGCGCTGACAGCGGCTTTTGCTCTGGCGGTTGTGCCGGCACTTGCAGGTTGCGGCTCAGAACAAAAGGAAAAAGCCGCGGATTCCGGAAAGTCCGGTGAACAGGATAAAGAAAAAAAGGAGATGGCAATGGGCAGATATCTGGAAGAGGATGTGACTCTTCCGGAGGGATGCGGAGATATTGCAGATATGACAATGCTTGAGGACGGAAGCCTTCGGGTCTGCTATATCAGAAGTGGGGAAGGAGCCTTTTATACAGATTCTTCCGATGGAGGAAAAACCTGGGGGGAGACAAAGAACCTTGCAGAGCTTCTGGGGATCGATCCGGAAAAATATACGGTTTCCTATCCGAAGCTGGGAGCAAACGGAGGCATTTTTCTTACCATTTATCCTTTTTCCGAAAACGTGGAAGAAATGTCTTATTACTACATTTCTCCTGACGGAACCAATCAGAAAATGGATATCGGCAAAGAGCTTTCCAGCGGATATGTTACAGATGCAAGATTCACACATAATAATACGGTCATTATTAATGATTTTGGCACAGCGCTTGTGGAAATCAGTCTGGATGACGGAAGCATTGTCCGTAAATATGAGGAAGGAGGAACGGTCAGCTGCTTTGCAGTACTTGGAAAGCATCTGATCGCCGTGACAGATACCACTCTTCACTATTATAATCTGGAAACAGGGGAACCCCTTGAGGATGAGACGGCTCTTACAGAACAGATTACTTCTGATGAGACAAACCTTCAGCTGACAAGTACAAGCTCTTTTCCTATGGTGTTTACAGAAGGGGACGAGGAGGACAGTATTTTTTATACAGATGATAAAGGCATGTACCGGTATTCCTTTGGCGGCAGTGTGGTAGAACAGGTGATTGACGGAAATCTCAACCGGATATCCTCACCGGACATTTCTCTGGTCTCCATGGTAAGGGATAAAGACGGGAACTTTTATCTGGCGGTTCAGGACAGCTCTGCAGATATGGGAAGGACAGGAAAGATTCTGAAATATGCATATTCACCGGATACCCCTGCAACACCGGATACAGAGCTGACGGTCTATTCTCTTACAGATAACACTTATATCCGACAGGTAGCAGCCCTGTTCCAGAAAAAGTATCCGGATATTTATCTGAATCTGGAGATCGGCATTACGGACGAAGAAGCCGTGACCAGTACAGACGCCCTGAAAAATCTGAACACAGAGATCATGGCAGGAAATGGTCCGGATGTTCTTGTAATGGATGGCATTCCTTCAGACACCTATGTGGAAAAAGGCATGCTGAAGGACATCAGCGGTATTCTTGATAAAATTGAGGAAGAGGACGGTATTCTTGACAACATCCGTGAGAGCTATGTGCAGGAGGACGGAAGCCAGTATGTCATGCCGGTGAGATTTGGAATTCCCATGCTTCAGGGACAGGGAGAGGATGTAACTGCTGTTACAGACCTTGCATCCATGGCAGATACTCTGGAAAAATATCAGAGTGAATATTCTGAAATGCATATGCCGATGTCTCTTCTTGTGGGAGGGGCAGATACGTTTATCAGACAGTTTGCAGATGTGAATGCTCCTGCATGGCTGAAGGAGGACGGAACCCTGGATGAAGCTGCTGTGACAGAATATCTGGAGCAGGCAAACCGTATCTATCAGACCGGAAAGACCGGAATTGACGCGCTGAAGGCTCAGGGCTTCGCCGTATATTCTATTGGAGAAAGAAATATGATGTCTGATATATCAGCCTCTGCAATCAGCGTACTGGGAGGATATTATAAGCTTTCAGTCGGAAGGCTGCTGTCTCCGGACGGGCTTGCCCTTCTGTACAGTGCAGAACAGGAAGAAACGAATCTGACACACAGTCTCTGGAACGGACAGGCACAGAACTGCTTTATCCCGGAACAGACAGTGGGAATCAGCGCTAAAGCAGCAGAACCTGAGGCAGCAGAAAAGCTGGTAGAGTTTCTGTTCAGTAAAGAAGGTCAGGAAACAGGCGCAAGTGAAGGCTTCCCGGTAAATGAAGCGGTTTATGACAGTGAGGAGTACTGGGCAGTGGGAGATGAAAACGGAAATCTGGGAACTCTTGGATCTGGAAATGTAGAAACAGGCGAATATATAGAGTTTGATATTGTAAGAGCAGATGAAGAAACCACAAAGCGCGTTCAGGAGCTTGGAAAAACTCTGACTCAGCCGTCAGAACAGAATGAAATCATACTGGAGGCAGTTGCTTCAAACGGCAGCAGATATCTGGAAGGCGAGATCAGCCTTGAGGAGGCGGCAAAAGGGGCGATCCAGCAGGTAAATCTGTATCTGTCTGAATAACCGGCAGGCGGCTGCATGACCTGGATAAATGATATTCAGACAGCTTTATTGATGAGGGGACAAAGATAAAAAAGCGGCGGTTATCTTGCAGCCGGAATCCAGGAAGAGGAATCCGGAAAGAGATAACTGCCGTTTCTGATGTGCATTGGATTGAATGGATAAATGAATGGATATGAGAGAAAACCGGACAGATGACAAGATAAAATCAGTAGGGCTGGGGATATGCTACTGAAAAACTTCCAGCTGGTATCCCACACCCCGGACAGTTTTTATCTGCAGGGAGCTTTCTACGGTTTTCAGCCTCCGGCGCAGAAAATGAATATAATTGTCAAGGTTTCCTTCCTCCACATCTGAGTCAAGTCCCCAGACTCTTGTAAGAAGAAGCTGGCGGGGAAGTGTCTGTCCGGGATTGCGGAGAAATACTTCCATAAGGTCTCCCTCCCGGCTGGAAAGGGTACAGTCCTTTTTGCCGCTGGAAAGGCGGCGGGTTTCCGGTATAAAAGTAACGTCTCCGAGAGAAACTGCGTCAGCAGCAGGATTATAGGCGGCAGGACGGCGCAGAAGACAGCGGATTCTGGCAAGAAGCTCTTCAAAGGCAAAGGGCTTTACCATATAGTCGTCAGCTCCGCAGTTCAGTCCGGTAAGGCGGTCGTTCAGCTCCCCAAGGGCCGTAAGGATGATAACCGGGGTTTTGATCTGGCGGGAGCGGGCTTCCTTCAGAACTTTAATTCCGTTCATATGAGGAAGCATCCGGTCCAGGATCACAAGGTCGTAGGGTGTTTCCTGCATATAATAAAGGCCTTCTTCCCCGTCATGGCAGAGAGTGACAGAAAAGCCTTCCTGCTCCAGACGGAAGGAAACAGCAGAGCACAGCTCCCGGTCATCTTCGATCATTAAAATATTCATATGTTTACCTCTCGTTGTTTCGGAAATTTGCATCAGCCTGCAGAGAAATGCTTACAGTCTGATGCTATCCAGTTATTCTAACAAAGTATTCTGTAAACTTCCTTTAAAAATAAAAACCCCCTTAGAGTTTTTTTAAAGATTGTCCTGTTACACTTGTTTTATCGTTACTGTTTATGGTGTTCACAGCGGCCGGACAAAATGGATTCAAATTACTTTCGGTGATGGAAGTCTGTCCTGTACATTCTGAGAACAGTAACATTTTATCATCATTGGGGAGAACAAAAAAGTGGCTGGATCAAAAAAAATAAAAAAAAGAGAATATAAGGGATTCTTATTTCTGCTTCCAAGCTTTGCTGGTGTGTGTCTGTTCTGGGTGATCCCGTATCTGGACGTGATCAGGCGCTCTTTTTTCAGCGCAATCAGCGGAGAATTTACAGGCCTGAAAAATTACAGCACAATTTTTGAGAACCAGGCCTTTCGTCTGGCGGCAGGGAATACGCTTCGTTTTTTTCTTGTGTGTATTCCTCTCCTGGTAGTGCTGTCTCTTATGATCGCTGTTCTTCTTACCAGAAGAAAAAAAAGCATGCAGGCGCTGAAAAGTATGTTCCTTCTGCCAATGGCAATTCCTGTGGCTTCTGTAGTTCTTTTGTGGAAAGTTCTGTTTCACGATCAGGGTCTTCTGAACCATTTTCTGGAAACTCTTTCCCTTCAGGGCGTGGACTGGATGAATACGGACGCTTCCTTCTGGGTGCTGGTAGTAAGCTATCTGTGGAGAAATCTGGGATACGATATTGTTCTGTGGGTGGCAGGGCTTGGAGCCATTCCAACTGCTCTTTATGAGGCTGCAAGGGTGGACGGAGCAGGAGAGTGGAAATGCTTTATAAAAATCACTCTTCCAAATCTCCTGCCTTCTCTTTTTACCATTGTGGTACTGTCTCTGTTAAACGGTTTTAAAGTGTTCCGGGAGGCGTATCTGGTGGCAGGAGACTATCCTCAGGACAGTATGTATCTTTTGCAGCACCTTTTTAACAACTGGTACCGGGATCTTTCCCTGGATAAAATGGCGGCTGCGGCAGTGGTAACAGGAGCGGCGATTCTCATCCTGATTCTGTTTCTTCAGAAAGCCTGGGCGAGGGAGGATACATTATGACAAAAAAACTTCTGACAGGTCTGGTTTTCTGTATGGCATTGACTGCAGTGTTTCCCATATTGTTTCTTATCTGCGGTTCTTTTATGGGCAATATGGAAATCAGAGAGCTTCTTATGCCGGTTCTTGGAAATATGGAGGGCTTTGCTTCCTGGAAACTGATGCCCCAGTATCCTACTATGATGCATTATGTGGAGCTTCTTCTTGACTCCCCGGAATTTTTTGTAATGTTCTGGAATTCCGTAAAGCTTACAGCAGCGATTCTGGCAGGTCAGCTTCTGGTGGGAACTCCGGCGGCATGGGGATTTGCAAGATACCAGTTTCCGGGTAAAAAAATTTTATTTACTATTTATATTGCGCTTATGATGATGCCTTTTCAGGTGATGATGCTCAGCAACTATCTTGTTCTGGATCAGATGAGGCTTCTGGACACTATGGCAGGGATTATTTTGCCGGCAGTGTTTTCCACCTTTCCGGTGTTTCTGATGTACCGTTTTTTTCAGGGGCTTCCGGAAGCAATTATGGATTCTGCCAGAATTGATGGCGCAGGAGAGCTGAGGATCTTTTTCAGAATCGGAATACCGCTGGGATCTCCTGGAATGATCTCGGCTCTGGTTCTGGGGTTTCTGGAATACTGGAATCTTATTGAACAGCCTATGGCTTTTTTAAAAACAAAGGAAAAATGGCCGTTGTCTTTGTATCTTCCGAATATCAGTACAGAACAGGCGGGAACCGCCTTTGCGGCATCTGTTCTTGTTCTGATTCCGGCAGTGCTGGTATTTCTGGCAGGTCAGGATTATCTGGAACAGGGAATTGTTTCTACGGCAGTTAAGGAGTAAAAAGAAATGAAGCGGGAAAAATTATTAAAATGGTTTGCAGCGTTTTTTGCGGCAATGCTTGTATTTACATTTTTGTCAAAGGCGGCAGATTCCGTCAGTGTTGCAAAGGTACTGGCGTTAGCGCCTCAGAATCAGCTGATCAGCCATACAGTATCGGGAACAGGAAAAATAGAAAGTACAAAGGAGACGGCTGTTTTTGTCCAGGAAGGAATTAAGATCGCTCAGGTCCATGTAAAGGCAGGAGAAGCGGTAAAAAAAGGACAGCCGCTGATGACTTTACTGGAAAGTAGTATCCAGGAAAGCATTGACAAAAAAAAGGACGAGATCCAGGAGGCTTCTCTGAAGATCAGCGATATCCAGAGCCAGAAAAACATTGATGCCCAGAAACGGGAAAATTCCTCCCGCTGGGCACAGCAGGATCTTGATACAGCTCTGGGAAACGGGGACATTAACATTTCCAATGCCCAGAATGAGCTGAATATTGCCCAGCAGAGGCTTGCAGAGTACAGACAGAAAAAAGCAGAGGCTCAGAAGCAGCAGGAACTGGAGCAGCAGTCCCAGGGATCGGATTTTGGAGACGGGGGAGAGGGACAGACTGATTTTTCAGACGGAAGCAATCTTCCTCAGGAGCCCATTATTTCCGAAGAGGATACACAGGAGCAGGCTCTTGCAGACGATGTCCGGGCAAAAACAGAGGCGCTGAATCAGGTGATCATGAGCCGGAATCAGGAAGTGACCACTGCAGACAGGGCAAAACAGGAGGCAGCGCTTCCGGCGCCTCAGGACAGCACAGAGGAAACCCTTCAGACACAGCTTGACAATCTGAATGAAGAGCTGGAAAAGCTGAATGTTCTGATGCAGAGTAAAGGGGAGATCACAGCTCCGGCAGACGGCGTGGTAAAAACAGTTTCCGCTCAGACCGGCGGGCAGACAGTTCAGGATGCGGCAGCAGTTCTCTATGAACTGACAGGGGGATTAAGTATGACAGGAACGATCACAAAGGACGATCTGGAATACGTTTCCGCAGGGTCGTCTGTGCATCTGGAGGGCAACAGCAAAACGGTTGTGGAAAATGCGGTGGTTCAGTCGGTTCAGGAAGATTCTGCGAATCCGGGAACATATATCCTTACTGTGGACGTTCCCCAAAGTGGGCTGAGCGTAGGGGAAAGCGTGGATTTTACGGTGCAGAAGGAGGAAGGACCTTATGCCTGCTGTGTGCCGCTTTCTGCACTTTACGGGCAGAAAGGCCAGGAATATGTACTTGTTCTTGACACCAGAGACTCTGTGCTGGGAGAGGTACAGGTTGCCAGAAAGGTTCCTGTTACAGTCATAGAAAAAAATGAGACAACTGCAGCTCTTCAGGAAGGAACGCTTTCAGGTTCTCAGAAGATTATTACAGAAACAGACAGAGAGATCGCAGACGGCAGCCGGGTAAGGCTGCAGGAATCATGAGTTCAGGTAAGCGGACGTTTCAAGGGATTTCCTGGAAATGTCTGCTTCCGGGAGCGCTGGCACTGTTTTTTTATGCAGGCGCAGTGCTGGCATTTGGCAGTATGATGGAAGAGCCTTCTGTTTCTGTGTTTCTGTCAGGAGCTTACCCGGAAGAAAACCGGGCAGAGGAGATTCTGGAAACACTGGAACAGACAGAAGCAGAATCCTCAGCCTGTTTTTACTGGGACGGCGGCATGATCACACTGACAGAGCCGGACTATGGACGGAGTGCGCAGGTGATGGCAGCAGGAATCCTGGGGGATGGAAGTCTTTATGATAAAAGAATCCATGGATTCTGGGAAAAAGATAAAGAAGGCTGCGTCATTGACGGGGACACAGCCTGGAAGCTTTTTGGCACCAGAGAGGCAGAGGGGCGTCAGCTTGTATATGGAGAAAAAACTTACCAGGTCCGTCAGGTGCTGCCCTGGAAACAGAGAATGATCCTGATCCGCCCGGAGGAAGAAAACACCATGTATACCAGAGTGTTTCTGAAAAATGAGAAGCTGCAGAATTCAAAGACAGCAGAGCAGTTTCTGATGGCTTATGGACTGAATGGCACAGTTGTGGATTCCGGATTTCTTATAAGCGCAGCCAGGATGCTTCTTCTGATATTTCCGGGGATAGTGCTGGGGATTCTTTTTCTGAAAGCAAACAGGGAGAGAAGAATTTGCAGAAAGGAACAGGCCGCCGCCTTCTGGATGTGGACAGGAGCCTGCGTTCTGATTGTGGCTGCAGCCGCAGTGCTGCTCTGGAAAAACATGGAGATCCCTCAGGAGTGGATCCCGTCCAGATGGTCGGATTTTCAGTTCTGGTCCGATAAATTCAGGCAGCTGGAAGAAAAGGTGAGACTTTTTCTCATGCTTCCCAAAACCGTGCTGCAGGCAGAGAATATTTCAGGGTTTGTGAAGTGCGTGGGCTGTTCGGTGGGGGCTGTGGTATTCGGGGAGTTGTATCTGTTATCAAAAAGGAGCTCTTTGTCTTAAAGGACAGGGCTCTTTTTATTTTCATAGTTAGAAAAATGTGTAAAATAATGACGAAGAAACAGAAAAAATGTGTAAAAGTAGTTTTGTAAAAGTGGGAAAAATGTGTTATACTATCTTTAAGAATCAGAGAATGGCAGGTGATTGATTTGGAACGTAATGCAATTCAGGAACTGATCAAGTGGAAGTCCAGCGAAGAGCGGAAACCAATGGTGCTTAAGGGAGCTCGCCAGGTAGGGAAAACATGGCTGATGAAAGAATTTGGGAAGTCCTGTTATAGTAGTTATGTTTATTTTAACTTAGATGAAGAAGAGGAACTGAAGTCAATTTTTGAGACAAATAAAAATCCGCATAGAATTTTGGAATTGTTATCTTTGATTGTAGGTAAAAAGATCTTACCGGGTGAGACACTGATTATTTTTGATGAAATTCAGGAGTGTCCGGAAGCATTAAATACTCTTAAATATTTTAAAGAAAAAGCTAATGATTATCATGTGATTGCTGCCGGAAGTCTTCTTGGAACTTTGTTTGCAAGACCAAAATCCTATCCGGTTGGTATGGTTAATCTTTTGGATATTTATCCATTGACTTTTGATGAATTTCTGGATGCAATGGACCCTGTTTTATATGTTTACTATCAAAGTATAAAGAAAGGGCAGCAGATCGAGGAAATCTTTCACAATCGTTTGCTGGAGGCATATAATAATTATCTTATCATTGGAGGAATGCCAGAGTGTGTTGCTTCATGGGTGAAATATAAGGATCCGGCAAGGATTTCGCAAATACAGAAGGAATTGATTGAAATTTATGAAAACGACTTTTCTAAGCACAATGGAAAAGTTAACAGCGGTCGGATTCTTATGGTTTTTCGAAGCATAGTCGCACAGCTGGCAAAACCTAATGAAAAGTTTATATATGGTGCAGTGCGTGAAGGCGCAAGAGCACGTGAGTTTGAAGAAGCTATTGAGTGGCTGGTATCGGCAGGAATGTTGAACCGTGTTTATAATGTGGCAAAAATAGAACATCCTCTTTCTGCTTTTGATAAATTGGAGCAATTTAAGCTGTTTGTATTTGATACAGGACTGCTTAAGCATATGGCAGGGGTTGATAATGCTGCAATTCTCCTGAAGTCAGAGTATCCGTTTAAAGGCCCTTTAACTGAAAATTATGTGTTACAGCAGCTGCGTGGACAATTTCCGGTAGAACCAAGATATTTTTCAGATAAATACAGAGAAATTGATTTTGTCATCCAGCATGGAACTGAAATTATTGCAGCAGAAGTTAAGGGAGGAGAAGACAAATCAGCGCCGTCCTTTAAAAAATATGTAGCAGATCATAAACCGGAATATGCTTTGCGTTTTTCGAAACGCGGATATCGGAAAGATGGTTATATTACAAACATTCCATTGTATCTGGCAAGGAAGACAAAGGAGCTATTGTAAGGAAATAAGTACTCCGGAAACAATCAGCAGAGCACCAAGTCCAAAATTCCAGGTTATCTGTTCGCCCAGAAGGAATACTCCAAGCAGTGTGGAGATCATAGGCTGTATCGGATAGAATGCGGAACATGTTCCTGCATCTAAAACAGACAGGCTTTTGTTCCACAGAAAGTAAGCGATGCCAGTACAGATGATTCCCATATAAAGCAGGGAAAATAGGCAGGAGGAATCATGAAGCAGGATGGAAGCAACGCTATTCTGTACTGTAAAAGCTTCAAAGGCTGCTATTGGCAGGTAACATACAGCTGCGATCCCGCAGGCAAGTCGTGTAATGTAGAGAGGATTATATTGCATTGTAACCTTACGAGCCAATACGGAGATAAATGACCATACAACAACAGAAAACAATGACAACACGATGCCGGCTAGACCGGCATCTCTTGCGTTTTCGCCAAGAATCACATACACGCCAAAGACAGCAAGAAGGATTCCAATGATTTTTTTTACAGTTAGTTTTTCGTGAAGGATCCAGGCGCCAAAGAGTGTCATGGTGACTGGATTCATGGAGTTTAATAGGGAGGCCATAGATGCGCCTGCGTATTTTGTTCCTAAAAGCTGAGCGCCTACAGAAATAAAATACCCTGTAAATCCAATACAGATTATATAGGGTATATGTTCACGGGCAAGCTTTTGGGAAGGCTTTGGCGTAAGTATAGCAAGAAAAAGGAATGCCAGTAAAAAACGAAAAAATGAAATTGTAAAGGTTGGCAGTTTTCCGAGAACGTATTTGCTTACCACATAAAGACTTCCCCATAGAGTAAAAGTGATGAGAAGATAAAGGTAACCTTTGACAGATTTTTTTGTTGGCTGTTTCATAGAGAACCTCCTGAAATATGTTATCTATGAAATCAGTATAGAATATTTTTAGAAAAATAACAGTGAATAGTAAGACATTTTTAGGAAGGACATGGCGTATTTTTGAAGTTATATTGACGAAAACAAAGAAAAATGCTAATTTAATTACAGAAAAATGCAAAAATTTCGAAAAGGCGAAAAGAGAGAGCTATGAAAGATCTTCTAATGAAAATTACCCAGGAAAAGATATCGCGTGCGCAGTATCAACAGTACCTTGATAGGGAAATTTGTTTTTCGGCAGAGGGTATGAGATTTTCTGTGAAAAATATTGCCCGTGAATATCTCCTGCGAATTATACCAAGCCATGCACATGGAGAAAATAGTTATGAAATGCATTATATTATTTCAGGTCAGGGGTGGATCAAAACTCGTTTTGGAATTTACGAAGCGAGATCAGGGACTTTGTTTTTAATGGGGCCAGGTGAAGAGCATGCTCAATTGTCTAAGAGTGATGATCCAATGGAGTACTGCTGCATTTATTTTCATTTGGAAGAATTGCTTCTGGATATTCCCAAGGGTTCTTTGGCAGATTGTTTTTTGAAGACAACAGGTTGGATTGGTCAGGATTATTATGGAATGAATCGACTCCTACAAAATCTTTTTCACGAGTTAACGGAAAAAAGACCTGGTTATATGACTGGGGCAGAGAGTATTCTCAGCCAGATTTTCGTGAATTTTGTGCGTAACTATTATGGAACAGGAACTGACAATCAAAAATCAGCAGCAGAGATTGTTGGTCATCCGATGTTGTCACCGGATAACAGTCGGGCTTTTGTAGTGGAAAAAGCTTTTTTATATGATTTTGCAGATCTTACCTTGGAAAGTCTGTCAGAGAGAATTGGCCTGAGTCCTCGTCAAACCCAGCGTTTTCTAAGAGAGAATTATGGCAGAAAATTTCAGGAACTACGTACAAAAGCCCGTATGTCAGCAGCAGAAATGCTGCTTGTGTATACAAATTGCAGTATTACTTGGATTGCACAGAGTGTGGGATACACGACTGCTGAATATTTTGCAACAAATTTTCGATATTTTTACGGGAAATCTCCCAGAGATTACAGGAAAGAAAAATGTAAAAGTAAATAAATGGAAAAAAACTGGAAACATTTACTATTTATTATAACTGTACTTGATTTGAGTGGAATATTTTTTCTTTGAAGAAAGCGAGACTTTGGTAGTGGTCTCGCTTTTCACAAAAAATTTCATAATATGATCATTGATGTAATATTCGGAACTGTTCCGGTGTAATCCCAGTCTTTTTCTTAAAAATCCGGAAGAAATATTTCGGATTGTCATATCCTACTGCTTTGGAAATCTGATAGGTTTTCTGGGCTGTGCCAGTCAGAAGTTCCTTGGATTTCTCAATCCTTATATCATTTAGATAATCCACAAACTTAATCCCGGTCTTTTGTTTAAACAGTGTGCTCAGATAGCTGCGGTTCAAATAGAACAGTGAAGCAATAAAATCCTGGGTCAGATTTTTTTGGAAATTATGCCGGATATATACTTTTATTTTTTCTATTATATCATCCAGAGCGTAAATGCTCTGAGGTTTCAGCATTTCAGTGATATTCAGGAAGAACTGCAGATAATATTCTTTTAGTTCTTCCAGATTGAAAATATGGTTTACAACATTCTGTATACTGTTGGAAGTTTTAGGATTATTTTGATTAAGATAATAATTCAAAATATTTCCACACTGGTTAGAAAGATAGTAACAGTAGTATTTGGCATCTGTCAGCGTAAAACCGGGAACAGAGTGAAACTGGCGAAACAGGTCTATTGTCAGCTCACGTACTTCGTCTGCCATACCGGCTTCCACACGAAAGAGGAATTCATCCTCCTGATTCCAGATAAATGTTCGAGGATCCGTGTCTTTTTGATAAGTGTAGCTGCAAAGTGCCGGAGCGTTAAGCAGTTGCTGGTTTAATGCGGCAGAAGTTTCTTCAAAGGCTGTATGCAGTTCTTTTAACTCATGATGAGAATGACTTATGCCGATAAGCAGAGAGAGATCCATATGGCGTGCGCGGGTGAGAAGCGCATCTGTAATCTGCTGTAACATATTATGGATACGCACAGCACTGTCATTTGGGATAAAAAGTACAAGAAAAATAAGGTGCGGTGTGTTTGGGGTGGAAAGCTGCAACACAAGGTTTCCAAAGCCACACTCTTCTAGCCATTCCTGAATATAAAACTCTGATGGCTGACTGTCAAAAAACAGGGTGAGAAGCACCAGCTTATGGATATTTGTGATAAATTTTAGTTTTTCAGAGGAAATGGAGGTATCTCCTGTATGGTACCCAAGAATCAGATTGGTAAGATACTGGATATCGTATTCATAATAGGCGGCTTCCTTTTGTTCATAACTGTCGGTAATCTGTCGGCTGATTGTCTGGTTGTTATCCAAGCGGTCAATAGCTTGCTGGACACATTCCTGAATGGCTTCTTTGCTGAAGGGTTTCAGAAGATAATCAATGGCATTGGATGTAATAGCCTGTTTGATATAATCAAAATTGCGGAAACCGCTGATGACGATCATGGGAAGTTCCGGATAATTTTCTGCCAGATAGGGCAAAAGTTCAGTTCCGTTCATTCCGGGCATCTGCATATCCAAAATAACGAAATCAGGATTTTTTTCCTCAATAAGAGAGATGCCCTCCCGGCCTTCTCCTGCTTCTCCTATGCAGGTAACGCGGTCTTCCATAGCCTGTAGCTTTTTTCGTGTTCCCTTACGGATTAAGGGCTCATCATCGATGATAATGTAAGTTCGCATGATACAGTTTCCTCCTGTTTCAGAATCGGCAGTTTGATCCTGATATTGCTCTGTAGTGCTATAATAAAGTTGTAACAGTAGTGGCTAATAAGATATAATCATCTCA
>ENA-ORTP01000390-ORTP01000390.1-human-gut-metagenome-genome-assembly--contig:-NODE-390-length-55273-cov-8.834746_pt1 | contig 55273 bp, 39 predicted proteins | sample MGYA00241913_ERZ509190 | MGnify/ENA primary metagenome ERZ509190 (study PRJEB26280, sample SAMEA2338839) | human gut metagenome | biome: human gut; feature: human-associated habitat; material: faeces...
GGCTTGTTAGGGACTTACACCCATTAGAATAAGCTCATGCCGAGCATACCACAAAGGGCTGACACCTCGCAAGAAGTGTCAGCCCTTTGGTGTAGCTTATAGAAGCAATTATAAATTACTTTTTCAGGAACTTGCCTCTGACTTTCGTGCCGTCGGCAAATGTAGCTGAGTAGATATACATTCCGTTCTGGAGAGAGGCAACGCTCACTGCGTCGGTGTCGCTCTCTGCCACTTTCGCGCCGCTGAGTGTGTAAACCTCAACCGACGCTACTCCCTTGTCTGATTTCACATTTATCACGTCGGTGGCAGGGTTGGGATAAACTACCAGCTCACCGCCGGTCACTGACGCAACGCTGCTCTGTGGCTTGAACTCAGTCACCGAGATGCTTTTGCCAGTGTCGCTGTTCAGACGGAAATAGTGCTTGCCGTAGCCCACTTCGCTGATGTCGGCAGTCTGCGCTGTGCCGTTGTTGAAGATTATGCTGATTTCAGGATACTGTGTTCCGAAATTGTGGTAATACATTGTCTTGCCGTCAACGGTTGCTGTCTCTGTCATGGCATCGCCTGGCCAAGCGCTGGTTATCTGCTCTGAAACCCACGCGTAGATGTTGATGCTATTCCACGACTCCGGCTTCTCAACGTAGATTTCAACAGGCTCTATCGATGTGATATAGTTTGCCTCCTTGACGCCCGACACGACTTTGCCGTCGGCCACCACCACTGCCTTGAGTTTGGTGTTGGTAGAGATGTCAAGTGTTGTGCCAGGAGCCGCATGTGTGCCGTTGGTGAGCGAAGGGATTGAGCCGTCGGTAGTGTAGACAACCTCAGGATTGTTGAAATCCTTTGCGTTTGCCACGTCCATTGTCACCTTGACGCCGCCGACATAAGTGCCGCCGTCGGGCGAGAATGACAGTTGAGCCACCTGGCTTTCAAGATTCTTGATAGCCACCTTTGTCCAGATGGAGTAGAGTGCGTTGCCAGCCACCTTGTCCGATGTAGAGTAGCCTTTCGACGAAGGGTCATAAGAGCCACGTCCAATCTTGATGAGCAGCTTGCCATTATTGCCTGTCACCTCAGCCACATAGCGGTTATTGGTTGTCTCAAGCACATTGACAGTGCATTGGTTTGTCAAGCCGACCGACTTGCGGATGGCGATGAGTTTCTTGATGGCGTCCTTTTTGTCGAGCCAGTGCTTGTAGAACACGCACGGGGTTCCCGGTGAGCAGAGCATGAAGGCATTGGCAGCCTCAACGTCGCCGGTAAACATTTTGTCCGACTCCTTGTAAGTGTCGTGGTTGTCGACGAAAGTGACAGCATAACGCTGGTAAGTGTCCATGTGGATAATTCCGGCAGGCTGGTTGAGCGAGCCGTTACGCTTCCACACGAGTTTTGAGAAGTTCATTCCCGGGAAAGCGGCGTTGAGAGCCCACTTGAACTCAAAGTCGAAGGCAGCCGATGTGCGGCCCGTACGGTCAATCCACGATGTTGTCTTGTCATAGTTGTCCCAGTACTCACCCACGCTGTATGATGCTTTTGCCGATTCGTTGTAGATTTTGGTATACTCAGCGCCGTAGCCCTTCACCATGTCATAGCGCCAACCCGTGAAGCCGAGGTCGTTCTTCAGAAAGTCGAGATAAGCCTTCACCGCCTCCTGCACTGCAGGATTTGTGTGGTCAAGGTCGCGGCAGCCGTCAAAGTTGTCGCCGGTGTCGTATGCGCCGGTAGGCTGCGGCATACCAGTCTGGTTGGCAAGCTCGTCGTTCTTGCAGATGGCGTCAAGACCGAGTTTGTAAGTTTTTCCATTGTAAGTCTCTGCAGGGAAGTCATACCAGTTGGTGGCGCCGTTGCGATGGTTGACCACCACGTCTTCGATAATGCCGGTGCCGAACTGCTTGAATGTGGAAATCATCGAGCGCAGCTCCGCCTCGTTGCCAAACGAAGAGTTAAAGTTGCTGAACCAGTAGACAGGGTCGTAGCCCATCGACGGATTTGCCGACGATTTGCCGGCGTTAGGCACCCAGATCAAATTGAAATAAGACGACAGTTCAGCGGCATTTGCCTGAAGCACAGTCCATTTAGAATCCTTGTAAGAGTCCCAATAAAAGCCCTGCAGCATCACGCCGTCGTAATTTGCAGGCCAGGCATATTCGCCCTCCGCCTTTGCTTTGGGCGCGCAGAGCAACAACAGCGCCAGCAAAGGGAGCATAATCTTTGAAAATGCTGATTTTCTCATAGAATAATAGGTCAGTTGTTTATAAGTGATTAAATAGTTCGCAAATATATCAATTAAATCAATACGCAGCCAACAATTGGTCACTTTTATTTTTAATTATGGTAAAATAATGGCTTATTGGTTCAAAAAACGTGTCTGTTTCGGCTTCGACACGACACTCTTTGCCCATCTGCTTTCACAATTCAGTGGAAATGACTAATTTTGACCCCGAAAATTTATTTATCAACAATGAAGAGAATATTTTTATTGGCGGCAGGCCTGCTCGTAGCCACAAGCGGACTACTCGCCGAGACTAAAGAGAAGGTCGCATTCGGCGACTTTGAGCATTGGGTCACAAGAACCATCAAAGAGTCCGCAATCATCGGCGGAAAATCCAAGACATTATACGAAATCGGCCCGACACAGACAATCCACGGCAACAAGGCTTACAGAAACCTCGGAGGCTCGCCTTGGGCTACGTCAAACGTGTATGCCAAAGTGGCTGGCGTGGTGAAGGGCAGCAACGCCGTGTTCCCAGCGCAGCGCGCTGCCGGAAACAAATGCGTGAAGCTTTCCACAATCATGGAGAAGGTGAAGGCTCTCGGTGTGGTGAATATGGACGTATTGGTTTCGGGAAGCATCTACTTCGGCACAATGGTGGAGCCGGTGAGCAGCACCAAAAATCCATACAGCAAACTGGACATGAACGTAAGGTTCACAAAACGCCCTAAATATCTGACCTACGACTACAAAGTGGAGATTCCAGCCAATGCACAGATGATATATTCAAGCGGTTTCGGAAAGAAGAAAGTTCTCAAAAAGCAGAATGCATGCGAGGTATTCGTGTTGCTGCAACGCCGATGGGAGGACGCCAACGGCAACATCTACGCAAAGCGTGTGGGAACAGGACGCGAACGCTACACGAAAAGCACCGGATGGGTCAACGGACACCGCCTGCGCATCTACTACGGAAACATCGTCGGACAGCCTTACTATAAAAGCTACATGAACCTTGTCGACAGCAGCCGTCCATACTATGCGCGCAACAGCAAGGGCAAAATCGTGCCTATCCAGGAGGTTGGTTGGGACAGCCCGCTGGCAACTCCAACCCACATCATCATGATGTTCTCTGCTGGCTGCGGCACGGCTTATGAGGGCACTGTCGGTCAGAATCTATACGTCGACAACGTGGCGTTTATCTACGACTAAACCGACTCGTTTATAAGCATAATGGGTGCATCCGCTAAGATGCGCCCATTTTTTTGCACTTATTGCACTTCATTTAGAAAACCATAGAAAATTTCTGAGTAATTCTAGAAGGTTTTTATAACCTCTTTATTTGTAGGCGGTTCAGAGGATAAGGTGAAAATGAGGTAATGATTTGGCAACCGTGCCTATTTCTACGTTCTGCTGCGAGTTGCTATCATTGTCTCTCGTCTTGATGCAAAAGTAGCAATAAATTCCATAATAGCGATGCAAATGCTAAGACAAAGTTTTTAAAATGCTTCAAGCCATGATTCGGGCTTATGATTGGTACGAGTAGCGCGAATCACTGCGTCCTCACACTTGTTCGTCATTCATAGACTTGAAGCATCATTGGTTATTCTTCAAAGTAGCAGGTAAACACCCAATCTATCAGTTTATCTGCACACTAATCAACGACGAACCCTGTTAGGGGATCCAAATAGACATTGCATGCAATGCTGACAGATATTTTTAAAGCCGCCTTGGCTATCTATATCACTTTCTAATTTGTCATTTTGATATTTTTTGATTAAACGTTAACTATGTTCGCGCTCATAGATTTCAACCGCCACATTAATCACTTCAATGGACCGGATAATGGATAATTAGCCATTTCTCAAAAAGGGCCTCGGAATTTCGAGGCCCTTAATAATCATTGGATAATATGTTTTACTTTACCAAAATTTTGAATGTTTTATTGCCAACTGCAACAATGTATGTTCCTGGTGTTGCCAATTGGTATGATATATTTTCTCCATTAGAACGTTGCTGATATATCAACAATCCATTCATTTGATAAATACGGACATATATATCGTTAGGAGTCCCAGTAATCATAATATTTAAGCCATCAACAGATACTTCAATATTATCCCTTGAAACATCATTTATACTGCTACTTCTTTCTACTATTTTATTAAACTCAGACCATACAGGAGCAACCCAGTATGCATTATAACATCCTTGAGGAACCTGGAGTTCGCAACGTGTCTTGCTTACAGATTCGAAGCAATCATTATCGCAAACTGGAGGAGCTATAGCTTCTGTATGAAGGATATTGAGATTCACACATCCAATAAAGGCATCCGTGCCTATAGTAAGCAAAGATGAAGGAAGGGTGACTTCTGTCAGTTTCTTAGCATTGACAAATGAATATGGTGCGATTCGTGTAACGCCATTCATCACCTTATATATTGATGAAGGATTATTTACTGGAAATATCTTCAGAGTTGTATATTCATAATCAAATAGTACACCGTCTTTGCTGGCGAAATACTGATTGGAAGCATCTACATTTATTCGGGAAATATTCTCGCAATCCTTGACAATTCCGTCTCCTATATAGAACACATTGGCAGGAATATCGATTTCAGTAAGATTATTACATCCCATAAATGCTTTGTCTCCTATAGAAGTCAAGTTTTCAGGCATAGGTATTCGTAAGAGGCCTATATCGTTTCTAAAAGTCTCAGTACCAAATAATGTAACCCCATTAGGGATAGATAAAACGGACAATCTACTACAGTCTGCGAATGCATAGTCCTCTATCACAGTAGCATTACTCGGAAGTAAGAGGTTTGTCAGCACCTTGCAGTTGTAGAACATATAATCTCCAATATAGTTATTTGTTGTATAGCAAGATGTGCCTTTTGAAAAATAGCTTCTACCGCCGGGCACTATTGTGCAACTACTAATATCAAGTAATTCCAAGACTCCTGCTGTGGTATTACCGTATGCGTCAGAACCAGCCATTTCTCGGATATAATTGATGTCAGTACCGTTCAGATAGCCCGAAAGTCGAAGATTCTTGATTTGGTATTTTCTATTCTCTGCAATCAGTGACGGCAATGTGCCCGGGTCTTCAATATGTAGATAAATTTGAGGATTAGACGGGTCACTTCCTCCTCCACCAAAGACCACGAGTGTTTTTGTCACAACATCCGATGGATTATGGTTTTTATCTCCAGCGTGATTGGCACGAATGCTCACGGCACCGGATGCGTAGCAGTCAAGATACCAAGTACCACTATTGGAATATAGGGTTGCAACATTATTTGGCGACATTTCATAGGACACCGGAAGCCCTGATGAACTTGTAGCATTGAGTGCTATTTGAGTGCCCATAGTTATATTAGACAAGTCTTGGTTCCAAGTAATTGTCTGATTCGCTTTTTCAATTGTAAGTTTACCCGATGTATAGCTCTTAACCTCATAGTTAATAGCATCACCACCATGCAACGTAATCGGATAAGTACCTACATCGCTTGTCTCATCAGCGGTACAATTAGCTATTACGGGAGCGGTCAGAACTGAGAAGTCTTCTCCGTTTACAAAACCAGAATAAGAAATCTCGAAATCAGGATTCTTCTCACCATAATAGCGCGAATATGTAGGGGCACTCGCGGACAATGCTCTTTTAGTTATAGAAAGTTGTCCGTTTTTATATGATATGTCATAATTCTTAGCTTGAGCGGAAGACGGAATAATGGAATAAATGCCAGCATTGCTTGACATAGCGGCATCGCAAGTATAGATAGGCAATTGTGTGATGACTGATTTTCCATCACCATTACGAAGGCCATCTAATGAGAAATCAAATTGAGGATTCTCCTCATAATAAGGCCTTGTGGCATTATTAGCCGTCAAGGTAAGAGGTGCCTTTGTAACCGTGAGCACGCCGGGGGTATATTCAACTATCTCATAATTTTTAGTAATGCCTCCAGTAACCGTTATAGGATAGGTGCCGACTTCACTTCTCTGCATGGCAGTACAACTAAGTTTTGGCAACTGCGAAAAGGCGGTTGATTCAGTGTCAGCCAGTCTAAATCCAAGATATGAACGCGAGAAAGACGGATTCATATCGCCATAAGTCTTCTCTGCATTTTCTGCAACAACAGTTAAGGGTGCTTTATTGACTGTCAATAATCCACTTTGATAAGACAATTGGTAATTCTTGGATTTACCTCCACTTATCAGAACTGAATACTGACCAACATTACTTGCTTCTGTTGCAGAGGTTACGAGTGTCGGTTGCTCAGAGAGAGCATCTGCAACAGTTTGTTCGCCTTTAATTCCTATACAATAGAATGTAAACGCAGGATTAACATCGCCATATTCTCGTGATATATCATTGACTTTCAATGTCAGAAGAGCAGGATTTATGGTCAGTTGACCTGGCTTGTAGGATATATCATAGTTTTTAGCATCTGCTCCCGAAGGAACAATATCATAAATTCCGCAATCACTTTCCATTGTGGCCGAGCAAGCATATTGAGGTGCCGTAGTTATACAAGTCTCATCATCGCTATTGCGTAGTCCTTCTAATGAGAAATCAAATTGAGGATTCTCCTCATAATAGAGTCTTGTTGCACTTTTAGCTGTCAATGTCAGAGGTGCTTTTGTTATGGTATGAATACCATTTATATAACTTAAAACTTCGTAGTTCTTTAATTGACCTCCTTGGATTTGGACAACGTATTCTCCAACATCGGATAATTTTGTGGGGCCACTAAACATGAAGTCAGTAAGTAAAACTGGTGACATTTCTCCGTTTTTCAAACCGTTTAATGCGAATTTGAAGTTGGGTTCTTCTCCATATATGCTGGTAGTTGGTTGCACAGTCACTTCCAAAGGAGCGGGCTTAATATAAAGCGAGCCTGTACATGAATATGTATAATTTAATGCTTCGCCCCTCACCTGTATTGGATATACCCCCACCTCGCTTACCTCATTAGCGACAGAATAGAACGTAGGGGTACTTGTTAAGTCATTTATTGTTTCTCCATTTACAAATCCGTGTACTGCAGAGTATGATATTATCGGATTAGCATCCCCATAAAAACGTTCGTAAGTACCTGTGTCAAATTGTAGAGGTGCTTTAGTAATGTTGATATTGTAAGATTCTGTAAATGAATCATTGTAGTCACTCCAATGTAACGCGTCTCTATAATGTATGTCTACCTGAGTAGTACCTGTATGAGTTCCGCAATTTTTAGGTAGCGTGGTTTTATCAATTGAGATGGCTATGTCAGAAGGCAATTCTGTGATTATATCCACATCTGACAAACCGCTATATTGAAATGTTTTTTCCAATTTAATTAACGGAGAAAAATTATACTGGAAATGATTCTTATACTCATTTGAGTTAAATACATAGATGTGGTTTGAGCTTGTAAATGCGTTGTCGCCAATAAAAGGGACACAGAGAATCCCCGAAGTATTCTTTTCGAAAGGATTAAACCAAAAAATATTGGAACTTGTCCCTTGGAAACAGGACGAACCAATGTAATTACAGTTGCGACCACATATGATTACATCGCGCAAATTGCCACAGTTTTTGAATGCAGAATCACCAATTTCCTTTACAGTTTGAGGAATGATAATTTCTGTCAAAGATGTACCCATAAAGGCATTATTACCAATTGCAGTAACTTTAAATTGCAAATAGCCATAACCCTCTACATACGCGGAAACATTCTCTTGCAGGTCAATTTTTCCTGAATATTGTACCGCAGGATATCCGATATTTGATGGGGAAATAACGGTTGCCTCTTTCTTTTTGGTGTCTACTAAAAAATAGACATATTGCTTGCCCGTGTTGGTATTGGAAATACGCGCCCATGTCTCTGATGTATAGGCGAATGCGGGAAAGTAACAAAACATCAAAGTGATGTAGGTGGCAATCCTTTTTACCCAATTTGGTATTGACTTTGTATTGCTTTTCATTATATAAATATATTTTTAGGGTTTTTGTTTCATTATCTCCTGCAAAAGAGAAAAGAATAGTTTCTCCTCAATCCGCCCGTACATTGTGCATCTACCACTGCGCCAATCTTGCAAAATGAGCATGTTATTATTCTTTTCAATGTAAGCATGAGCTACTGCATTGCGAACATGGCGTAACAAGCTAAACACTTCGGATCCCCTTACATCTGTATAGGCTATCTGATTGGAATTAATATTAGCCGATTCAATAGGTGTATGAGTGTCTAATTGTATTCTTTTATGCAAGAGAAATGGTTTGAGCGCCTTTATATTAAAACCTTTGCGCCCAACTTTTGTGTCATTCTTTTCTACATAAATTAAGATACGATACAATAATATGGTCTTCTCCTTGCTCAAGGGAATTTCTATCCGATTAAATGGATAATAGGTGGATTTGTTCTGAGACTTAGTGGTGCTGACGGTCTTAGTATCTGACATTATTTCACTGTTAGCCGCCGGGCACTCTCCTTGGCAATTATTGGTTTGGAATGAGAAAAGCGTGGTGCCTGTACCTGTTACCGTCCTTCGTGTAGAGGCTTCTCGCATTGCCTAACCATAGTTGGACGGCAACGTCGAAGCCCACGCTTGTATATGCAACCAATGCACCCAGCAATCTTCCTAACGAAATACCATGCCAGTGCAGGATAATCACATATCCACGGGCATCTACCGTTGCCTAATCCTTGACTATGGTTGGAAATTTTGCGAGAATTTCTACACATCAAGAATCAGCGCGGATAAACGCTTTATTATTATGTCTGCATCCCGCCCTCGTTCCCATGACCGGGGCTTCGGGCGGTCTGCGATTGCAAAGGTAATATAATTATTTGATATAGACATTCAATGAATGAAAAATTGCATGCTTAAATATATCAAAAATTGTATTTTGTAACAGACTCCAATTATTATTCGACTTCGGAGAAAAATCTTCTCTGCATAAACGGGAGTTTTCAGCGGCTCAAAATGTTTTGAGCCGCTGAAAACATACCTTGCTACTTCCAAATCTATGGAGGATAAGTTTTGAGTAATTCCCGTTTTCCTCCTTCGGGCTTGTCGTAGTCATACGTACGAATGGCAATACGCCTATTCATGTACTCGAACAAATACATTGTTGGCAATGGGAATACGCATAGGTCTCACTACTTCATGTCGTCATATCCATATATCTTATGCCTGATAATTAGATACTTTTGTTCCATTACTGCCTAGCGAAAAGAAGATACTTGTTTCCTCTTTTCGCAAGTATAACCTTTTAAGTAAGGCATTACGCACCTGTTCCGCTCCGAAACTGTCAATACGGAAAGCAAGCGCGACTATCATCGGGAAACTGAACACATCCGCATTATAGCCGTTCTCCAGCCGGACATATTTCTGTACCTCATATTCTTTTAATGCTCCACTCTTATATATGGCTTTGATGGTAGCACGGAGTGGCGGGACGATTACCCCGAACAACTCCATCAATTCCGGTTCGCTCATCCAAATGCTGGCGACATTCTCCGGCATGATTATATTGCCGGATTCATTCATTGTTATGATGTCTCTTCCCATACTCATGACATTGTGATACCGTTAAACGTCTTGCTCAGTTTGTCTCCGAACATGGTCAGGTCGTTGTCAAGTTTCTGCGTGGTTATCTTCGCGTAGATTTGGGTCGTGACGATGTTCGTGTGTCCCAATACACGGCTCACGCTCTCGATTGGCATTCCCTTTGTCAGTGCCAATGTTCCGAAGGTGTGGCGGCCACAATGATAGGAGATTTGCTTCTCTATGCCACATTCCTGTATAACCTTTTTCAGTTGCTTGCACATCGTCCAGTAATTGATTTTCCCGAATACGGATTTGTCCTCCGAACGGTTCTTGTACCGTTCGATTATCTGCATAGGTATATCAAGCAGTTTCACTTGGAACGGAACATCGGTTTTATGCCGCTTGCCTGTTATCCATTTCTCACCGTTTATCTCTACGATATTGTCTGTGGTAAGTTCTTTCATATCCACGAAGCTCAATGCCGTAAAGCAGGCGAAGATGAAAAGGTCGCGTACCAGTGTGAGGGTGGAACTTTCAAACTCGTGCTTCATGATGGCCTTTATCTCGTCTTCTGTCAGATACTCACGCTCTTTCACATTCGGACTGATGTGGAATTGCGCAAACGGATTCCTCGGTATCAGTCCGTTGTAGTGCGCACGCATCACTACTCCTTTCAGCCACATGCAGTGAAGCCATATTGTGGCGTTCTTCAACCCTCTTTCATTCGTGAGGTATGCCGCAAACTCCTTGATGAAATCGGGTGTGAGTTCCAGCATAGACATATCGGTACGCTTGTAGAACGACTTGATGAAAGCCGCCACATAGTTCCTCGAACGCACCATCACCTTATATGTGCCGATGGTACGGTCCTTGCCCACACGTTTGAGGAAGTTGGCACAGTCCTTGTCAAATGCCTTGACAAGCGTTTCATACTCGCTGCCGATACCCTGATAGGCGTTGCGCACCATCTCCGCTGTCACGAACGCTTCACGGTCGGATAACTTTTGATAGTGCTTGATGATTTGCGCCTTGATGTTGTCAAGGGCAAGATTGATGTTTCGTGCTTCCGCACTCTTGCCTTTCGCCTTGTTCCCTTTCACGTCCCAAAGCGTTTTCGGGATACTCCGCTTACAACTGAACTGCGCCACAGTCCCATTGATTGTCACCCGTCCCATGATGGGGACAATACCGTTTCTCTCCTTGCTGCCGTTCACGTAGAACAGCACTTTGAATGTGCTTCTTGCCATACTCGTTTTTTGTTTGCAAAGTTAATACTCAACGAGTTAGACCTTGTAAGCCAATCGAAGCCATACGGAGAAACTTTCAGTGCCATGTGTTAAAAATCACGTTTCAGCGGGTAATGATTTGGAGACCGTTCTTCTTCAATATTCCGTTTTCCTTTGCGTTACCTCATTTTTTCCTTTGGCACCGGTTGGCTTCATAAACGCTTTTATACTAAGCCATTCAGCGCATTTTCATGCCTTTTATGCCGTTATTCCAGAGATTCTGAGTAATTTTGCATCCAGTTTTAGGTTTGTAGGTATAAGTATGGCAAAATGCAATGAAATGACAAGCGGTGCCACGATGCCGCTCATTTTCAAATTCACTATGCCCTTGCTGCTCGGCAACCTGCTGCAGCAGACATATTCGCTGATTGATGCGGCTATTGTGGGCAAATTCTTGGGCATAAGCCCATTGGCAGCAGTCGGCGCCAGCAGTTCGGTGATCTTTCTGATTCTTGGCTTCTGCAATGGCTGTTGCTGCGGATTCGGCATTCCGGTGGCGCAGAAATTCGGAGCGCGCGACTACGAGTCAATGCGCCGCTACGTCTACAGCAGTCTGAAACTGACGGCATGGCTGTCGGTGTCGATAGCCGTGGTGACGAGCCTGCTGTGCGCGGCCATCCTTCGATGGATGAGCACTCCCGAAAACATCTTTAGCGACGCCTATTGGTATCTGCTGATCACGTTTATCGGCGTGCCGGCAACGTTCTACTACAATCTGCTCTCAAGCATAATCCGCGCGCTCGGCGACAGCAAAACCCCGTTCTGGTTTCTGCTTTTCTCCACCATCCTCAACATCGTGCTCGACATTTTCTGCATCGTCACCCTCGGATGGGGAGTGGCTGGAGCCGCCATTGCCACGGTGTTCTCACAGGCGCTGTCGGCTGTGCTGTGCTACGTCTATATGATTCGTAAGTTCGACATCCTCCGTGCCTCGCGCGACGAACGGACAATGTCGCGGCGACACTGCTCAACACTGCTCAAAATCGGCGTGCCGATGGGTTTGCAGTTCTCAATCACCGCCATCGGCAGCATTATGCTGCAAAGCGCCAACAACGCCCTCGGCACCGACTGCGTGGCTGCCTTCACCGCCGCCATGCGCATCAAGATGTTTGCCATCTGTCCGTGCGAGAGTCTGGGCATCGCCATGGCCACGTTCACCGGTCAGAACTATGGAGCCGGGCGTCCACAACGGGTGTGGATGGGCGTGAAATCAAGTATGGCGATGGTGATGGTCTACGTCGTGGCGGTAAGCACGACAATGCTGCTGTGGTCGGAGGAAATGTCGCTGATGTTTGTGTCGGCCTCCGACACGGCGATAATCCGCAACACGGCTTTGTTCCTGCATGTGTCGGCCTACATGATGCCTCTGCTGGCTCTGTTGTGCGTACTCCGCTACACCATCCAGGGCGCCGGATTCACCAACTTCGCAATGCTATCGGGCGTGATGGAGATGGTGGCGCGCGGCATTGTCAGTCTGGTGTTTGTGCCTGATTTCGGCTACATTGCCGTGTGCTTCGGCGACTCTGTGGCGTGGTTTGCCGCCGACATCTTCCTGGTTCCGGCATTCATCTACGTCTACCGCCGCATCCGTCGCGACTGCACAATGCCGCAAACCGAAACGGTAAAAAGCTTCTGACAGACAAAAGGCACCGCAACAACCCGTCGCAGTGCCTTTCCCAACCTATATCACCTTGCTACAATACTATTTTCGTCACGCGATGTCCCGACGTTGTGGCAACGACAACGACGTAGACTCCGCATAGCTGCCGCTGCCAACCGGCACTTATTTGCAATCAACGAATTGCGTCACTTAACAATCTTTGCCGCCACCACTGTGCCGTCAGCCTTAACGGCTTTGACAACATAGACACCCGTCTGAACCGTTGCGATGCTCATTGTGGCTGTGCCTTCAGCGTGCGCCACAACTGCGCCGTTAAGGTTGAAAACAGTTGCCTCTACAGTGCCTTCCGGAAGAACAACCTCGTTGCCGGCTACGAAAATTGTGCCCTCGGCAGCGATTGCTGCCACGCCAGATGTTGTGCCGTTTACATCATAAACGTAAAGTTCCTGCAATTTTGTGCCATAGCCAGTAGAAGCCTTGGTGGAATAAACCTTGATATATTTCGTTTCAATTCCTTTGCCGGCAAACCAATCGGTACGAGACTCCAGTCGTGCAGGTTTGTCGTAAGTGCCGAACACGGTAAAGGTCTTGCCGTCGGTCGATGCCTCTACAGTGTAGCGGCATGAGTTCGCGCCTTCCCAAGAAGCCTTGACAGCATCGATTTTAAATACCTTTTCCAATTCCACTACAATCCAGCAGTCGTAAGTATGGTCCTTCGAGCCTGCAGGCTCGGCTGCTCCCCATAAAGAGGCGGCAGCATCTACACCGTCGACCGCATTTTCCGGCTTTGAGTTACCGGTCTGGTCGCCCTCTGAAACAGTCACCGGACGGTTCAACGCAAGGTTGTCGCCCTTTGGATTAACCACATCGACTGTCACCACGTTTGACTGCAATCCATTTTCCGCAGTATAATACACTTCATAAGCGCCTGCCTCTTCGGCTGTCAAGACATTGCCGTTCATCAAGCCGGCGCTTGCTTTCCAGACTCCTTTGTCGCCACTGATGTCGTAATTTCCACCGAATTGATCCAAGCCTGTGAGTGTGAAAGTGTAGTCGCCAGGGGTGCCGCACTCCTTGTCGGCAGCAATCATGACACTTGTCAACTCCGACTTTGAGTTTGAATAATCTTCAAGTTCATATAATTTTGTACCATATTGTGTCGCGGCACGTGTTGAGTGGAATTTCACATAACGGGCCTTTACAGCTACCTCGCTTGTAAGCCAGTCGTGACGATTTGTCATACCGATACCGTTTGTCACTGCAAAAGCAGGCACAGGGTCGGAGAACGTCACATTGTCGGTAGAGAAGGTGATAGTGTAGTCGGACGACGATGCTCCCTCAAAGGATGTGTGGACGCAGTTCACATCATATACATCACCGAGGTCTACAACCAACACTGCATCATACTCATGGTTTTCCACGCCGCTCGGCTCGTCTGTAATCCAGAGGCTTCCAAGATTGCCGTCCACTGCATTTTCCGGGTTTTTAGAACCTTCGGTTGCAAAAACGATGTCTTTTTTCAAAGCCAGATTCGCACCTTCTGCCTTGACATCTATCTTCAGTTCGTTGGACTCAATGTCGCCGATTTTCATCTTCACTGTATATGTGCCACGGCTCGTTACGGTAAGTTTGTTGTCGACAACAGATGCGCCTTCCGAAACAATCATCTGACGGGATGCGTTTTCCTCGGCTGTCAGAATATAGTTCATTTTATATTGGTCGAGGAATTTGTAACCGAGCGTATAAGAGTCGGCGACAGAGCCTTCAAGTTTGTCTGCCGTAATCTCTATCGATGAGAGTTTCGAGGCTTCCTCCGCCATGTCATACACACCGAACTCCCAAAAACTGAAACCATAAGACGAGCCTCGCTCTATCAGCTCAACTGCCACATAGCGGGCTGTAACGACATCCGTCGTAGACACTGCTATGGTCTCCGATGCTGGAAATCCCGACAGAGTCTTGTTGATTTCTGCAATTTCTGTCCATCCGGTTGCGAAATCGTTTGTTTTGTCATCATCTGTAAGTTTGAGAGCCATCTCGGCGGTGATTTCATCGGCTACGTGTATTTTATAGTGTTTGCCGTATGCTCCTTCCCAAACAATCTTCAAATGGTCGATGATGGTTCCTTTCTCAAGATCCACGTAGAACCACTGGTTGTCGCCGTCAGAAGTCTTCGACTCCCAACGAGTGCCAAGATTGTCGTCAACCGCCAGTTCTGGAGGCTGCTGGTTTGAAGAAGCATATACTTTTTTCCCCAATGCCACATTGGCGGCTTGCGATGAGGCTGCGAGCATAAAGAACGCTCCCAATAATAAAGTAAAGTTTTTAAATCTCATAGTTGTTTTTAAATTTTATGGTTTTATTAATAATTATCTAAAAAATGGTTTTTCTCACACCACAAATTTACACATACCACATCTTTCAACACTAACTTTTTCTTTCACAACAACTCAACATCAACAAAATCCGGCATTCTGAAAGTTTTGCACAATTAATTATATATCAAATAATTGCACCATTACTATGTTTTAAAACACATCTCACAATGTTGAGTTTTTTCCTCAACATCGCGTTTTTCCGCCATTTTTCGTGTGTTTTCATCATCCACCTCATTGTGGAATCCTCAGAAGCCGGCTTGCACCAACTTTCGACTGCTTAGGCAGCGCCTCCTGAAAGCAAAATTAAGCGCGCTTAATTTTGTTTTTACCTCGGCTTGCACTAACTTTACATATTGAAATGGAAACTGCTCTTTACTTAATCCCGGTGATGCTCAGCGATGAGCCTTTAGACAAAGTGCTGCCGGCATACAATCTTCAGATTGTCAAGGAAATAAAATATTTTATAGTTGAAAACGTTCGTTCTGCACGACGTTTTCTCAAAAAATGCGACCGTACAATCGACATCGACTCGCTTACGTTCTACACCCTCGACGAGCATACACGCCCAGAAGAAATTGGCGACTATCTGAATCCTCTAATCGAAGGCAATGCCATGGGTGTGATTTCTGAAGCAGGATGCCCGGCAATTGCCGATCCGGGAGCCGATGTTGTGGCAATGGCCCAACGCCGCAGGCTGAAGGTGGTGCCTTTGGTAGGGCCGTCGAGCATATTACTGTCGCTGATGGCTTCGGGATTCAACGGACAGAGTTTTGCATTTCAAGGCTATCTCCCTATCGATGCTGCAAAACGACAGAAAAAACTGCACGAGATGGAACGCAACGTCGCTGCCGGACAAACGCAGATTTTCATCGAGACGCCCTACCGCAACAACAAACTGGTGGCTGAACTGAGCCAGCAGTTGCGCGGCGACCTGCGCCTGTGTGTGGCTTGCGACGTGACCGGCGCAACCGAGGAAATCACCACGCGCCCGGTGCGCGAATGGGCGAAGGCGAAATACAACTACGACAAGCGTCCCGCTATTTTCCTGATTTATCGTTGACGTGACTATGGAGAAGATTCGTAAAAACTCGCGCAGCCGCTGTCCGTATCAGCAGGGGTCGCTGTTTGGCGACGACGAGTCGGCGGCTCTGATGACGGGCGGCATCAACACACGAGGACGCAGCAGAAAAAGACTGTCGGAGCTTGACACTCCGCTTGAGATAAGCAACGACACCGACAGTTTCCGATTTATCAGTTTCGGCAGCGGGAGCAGCGGCAACTGCTCATACATAGGCAACGAGCACGGCGGATTTCTGATCGATGCCGGAGTCGACATAAAGACTGTGTTGGCGGAGATGGAGAAAAACAACATCCGTCCGGAGTCGCTACTTGGCATCTGCCTCACTCACGACCACGGAGACCATATCCGCTATGCTTACTCTTTCCTGCGACGATACCGCACGATGGCGCTCTACTGCACAAACCGGGCGTTCAACGGGCTGCTGCGCCGACACAACATCTCACGACGCATAAAAGACTATCACCACGCAATATACAAGGAGATTCCTTTCAAAGTGGGAGATTTCGAAGTGACGGCGTTCGACGTGCCCCACGACGGCAGCTGCAACTCCGGATTCTCAATAACCTACGGCGACGCCAATTTTGTGCTCGCCACCGACTTGGGAAGCGTGACCGACCGCGCTCGCCACTACATGTCGCTCGCCAACTATCTGGTAATCGAGAGCAACTACGACTCTACGATGCTCGACAACGGCTCTTATCCGGAATACCTCAAAAGCCGCATCCGCGCTGGAAACGGGCACATGGACAACGCCGCAACGGCGGCTTTCTTGAAGGAGATTGCCTCGGAAAGGCTGAAATACGTGTATCTTTGCCACCTCAGCCACGACAACAACACACCCGACACGGCACGAAGCTGCGCGATGAAGGCTCTGCAGGAGGCGGGACTTTCGGTTGGCGAAGGGACGGAGTCGCTGACCGACAATGCCAAGGACGTGCAACTCGTTGTGCTGCCGCGGTTTGACGCGACTCGCTGTTACAAGTTTCACGTTAATTTGAAATAATTCGACTGGAAGTCTTGCCAAAATGAAAAATTGTCATTACTTTTGTACCGATTTGCGCATGTGGCGTAATTGGTAGCCGCGCTAGACTTAGGATCTAGTGACGTAAGTCGTGGGGGTTCGAGTCCCTTCATGCGCACAAAAGAAAATCCTAACTGCTTCATAACGAGCAGTTAGGATTTTTGCTTATATAGAATTGCCGAGTTTTTGCCGAGTTAATTTACTTATATCTATTACATTCTCGGCAAATTCATTTTTATATTCAAAATTTCGCCTTTAAAATCATAACATGTGGATATATATCAATGAATATTGATTCTATTGAACATTTTCCTTATTTATGCACATAAAATACATTATTTTTTGAGAAATTGAATTAAATTCACCATCTTTGTACCATAATATTTTGGCAGCATGGAAGATATAAACAGAATAAAGCTTGTACTGGTAGAAAAGAAACGTACAAACAAATGGCTTTCAGAACAGATGGGAGTTACACCTTCCACCGTTTCAAAGTGGTGTACAAACTCGTCACAACCAGATTTGACTAGTCTATTAAAAATCGCAGACTTGCTTGAAGTGGATTTGAGAGAGCTGATAGTTCGTGAATATAAATCTTATCTATTATCGCAAGAGAACAACAAATAAGTAATGTTAGTCAATGGTATCGAAATAGAAATTGAGTACAAGCCTATCAAAAACTTACATTTGGCAGTTTATCCGCCAAATGGGAGGGTTCATGTATCTGCCCCTAACGAATATACTGATGAACAAATAAAGCTGTTCATCCTCAAAAAATGGGTATGGATAACCTTGAAACGAAAGGAAACGATGTCCTATACCATACAAGACGAAAGAGAATATATTTCAGGAGAAGCTCATTTCTTCAAAGGTGAGCTTTATAGATTGAAAGTTATTAGGAACAAGGCTTGTACTCATCATGTAGAGATACAAGGGGACTACATTATTATATATGTGTCAGAACACACTTCTAAAGAAAATATAGCCAATGTGTTATGGACTTGGTACAAAGAACAATTAACACCAATAACGGAACGGCTTGTTTACAAATGGGAGCAAATTCTTGAGGTAAAAGCAACAAATTGGACGATTCAACAAATGCAATCCAGTTGGGGAAAGTGCCACAAAGAAAGTGGCAAAATCATGTTCAACCTCCAGTTAGCAAAGAAGCCGTTAAACTGTATTGAATATGTGGTAGCTCATGAACTCACTCACCTCATTGAGCAAAACCATACAGACAGGTTTCGACACATTCTTGGAATATACCTTCCAGGATGGCAAAAAATAAAAGAACAATTAAACGAATTTCCTCTATAAGAAATATGGCAAACTATCAAGAACAGAAAGAACGAGACTATCAAAATGCTCTCGTCAAGCGTTTCCAAGAAGAACTTGGGTATACTTATCTTGGCAACTGGCAGTATGCTAAAGGTGCAACTGTAAACAATATGGGTGTAGCCAATTCACCGATATTGGATGACGAAATACGCTCTTTTCTGAAAGAACAAGGTCGTACTGAAATGCAGATAGAGGATGTTTTGGTAAAATTGAAAGACAAGGCTCGCCTTGGTGACTCCAAGATGAGTAGTCTTATACAGTGCAACACAGATTTATATGACACTCTGATAATGGGTATTAAGTCACAGCCATCACCTGAGGAGAATCATGAAGACGTAATGTTTTTCGATTTCGACCATCCACAAAACAATCACTTTGCAATAGCAGAAGAGGTAAGTTATATAGACCCTCTCCTTGGAAAGAACAAACGTCCCGACATTGTGGTTTATGTGAATGGTATAGCTCTTGCTGTCATTGAACTGAAACGAAGTTTAGTCAACTACGAGGAAGGCATAAAACAGCATCTTAGCAACGAACGAGATTTTATACCATCATTTTTTACCACAACACAGTTCACCATCGCCTCAAATGATGATGTGGAGTTTAGGTATGGAACAATCGGCACTCCCCTTGCCTTTTGGTGTAAATGGAAAAGAGATACAAATAAAGTTGGTGATACTATTACTGAGAAAGAAGCATATCGTCTGTTTTTCAACAAGGAAAACTTTATATTCTTCTTTCATTATGGTGTACTGAATGATGGGGGTATCAAGAAGGTATTACGACCTCATCAGATATATGCTATTAAAGCAGCCGCCAAAAGAATGCCTCAAAAAGAAAGTGGTGTCATTTGGCACTCGCAAGGCTCAGGAAAGAGTCTTACGATGGTAGCTTTGGCTTCCTATATCCAGAAGAACTTTTCCAATCCTCGTGTCGTTGTGATCACCGACCGAAAGGAACTTGACTTACAGCTTGCTGGTACTTTTGTAAAGGGAGGCAACAAACTTCATCATGCAGAATCGTGCAGCGACCTTCTTGACACATTAAACAAAGGAGACGAATGGCTAATCTGTTCGTTAATTCACAAGTTTGGCGCACACAACCATAATGATGAAGCGGAAAAGGATGAGTCTGGAACAAAAGTCAGCCTTGATGAGTATCTGAATGAACTGCAAACTATCATTGCAAAAAAATATGGTAATTATTTCAGTGTAAAAGGTGACAACATCTTCGTATTTGTTGATGAATGTCATCGAACCCAGAGCGGTCGCCTCCATGAAGCAATGCGTGCTATCATGGGAAAGGATGTCATGCTCATAGGCTTTACCGGCACTCCTCTTTTGAAAAAAGACAAAGGCAACCCATACAATGCCATTAAGAGCATGTCAGAACGTACATTCGGACCATATATTCACAAATACCTTCACAAACAAGCAGTTGAGGATAAGGTTATCCTTGACCTACAATATGAATACCGCAATGTGGAACAGCAACTTACGAGCAAAGAGAAGGTTGATCAAAAGCTTGCTGCACTTACAGCAGGGCGTGAACTTACCCCAGAGCAAAAGCAAATGGTGGAAGAACGTTGGGCAACAATGGAGCGTATTTATTCCACAAAAGAACGCATAGAACGTATTGGTTACAGCATTCTTGATGACTTGAATTATGGATTACTGAAACATGATTGGTGTAACGCCATGCTCATAGCTGGCTCTATTTTCCAAGCCTATCGTTATTATAAGTTTTTCTCAAGCAGCGATTTGAAAGGTAGATGTGCAGTTGTAACAAGTTACGACCCTACGGACAGTGATATAGCCAACAACTCTGCCGATAATAACAAGACTACAGAAGCAAAATTCAAGTACGACTGGGCGAAGAAATCGTTTGAAGAAGCTGGAGTAAAGAATGCTGATGAGTATGAAAAGTGGGCAAAAGAGCTTTTCGTGAAGCGTCCTGCCCAGATGAAACTTTTAATTGTAGTCAACAAGTTGCTTACAGGGTTTGATGCCCCTTGCGCCACTATTCTCTATATAGATAATGAGATAAAAGACCATACGCTGTTCCAAGCAGTATGTCGTGTCAACCGACTTGGCGAGGACATCAAAGATGACAAGGGCGACATTATAGTCAAGACTCACAAAGAATTTGGACGCATTGTTGATTTCAAAAACCTTTTCAACAGCATAGAAAATGTTGTCACCAAGTTCAATGATGGTTCAGGCTTTGAAGGACTCGATGATGTGGACATAGATGGACTTCTGGATAGTGCAGTGAATAAATGCAAGGAAAAACTTCTTGCTGTCACAGAAGCATACGAGGGATTGAAAACTATTTGGGAGAGTAAAAGTTTGAACGACTTGGAGGCTTTGTCTGAATATTATATCAAGGAATATGATGGCGAAGAACCTGCGCAAACTCGCCGTAACATCATGTATAGTATTACAGGAAGTATGGTTACGGCATATAACAACATGTCGGACTATTTCTCAAAAACAGATTTAACGGCAGAACAAATAAACCATTTCGCCTCACTTTCACGAGAAGCGGGAACGGTTCAGCGAAAAGTCAAGCAAAAATCAGGTGATGACTTTGACCCAAAGACGCTTGACCCCGATATGCGTCAACTTCTTGACCAACACATTAGGGCGGAGGATGCAGAAACATTCATTCCATCATCGGCAGATTTCTCATTTCTTGATCATATCAATGACAATACTGATGTTGAAGAAGCAACCGAAAAAGCTATCCACGAAGCAGGAGGTAATGCCAATGGAGCAGCAGAGGCTATCGAAGGTAAGGCTCGCCGAGTAAACACAGACTGGAACAGCGGTGATGCGGAGGAATATAGACTTTTCAGTGACAAATTGCAGGCACTCCTTGAAGAACTGAAGGCTCGCAATGCCACGGCAAAGGAAAAGATAGAAGCTTTAATAGAACATATAAAGGCTATAAAACATGGCAACGATGCACCATACGACCTGGCAAACAAGCGTAGTAAAGCTCTATGGAACAATCGTGCTGCATGGCATGCTCCTGAAGACAAGGATGAGACAATCCTCATCATCAAGACAATAGATGAATTCATATACAAGAATGCTGGGCGTAATTGGCAAGACCCTGACAGCAACGCAAGTTGGGACTTACGTGATGATTTACAGGCTTTATTCCCTGCAATGACAGAGCAAGACATTTATGAAATTTACCGCCTCGCTTCACAGAACTCATAAATAATATTCAACAAAATAATATGGCTATAAAAAAATCACAACTATACAGTGCACTTTGGGAGTCATGCAATGCTTTGCGTGGCTCTATGGATGCCAGTCAATATAAAGACTACGTTCTCATCGTTCTCTTCATCAAATATCTGTCAGACAAAGCAGGACAATCTGGCTTCCGCCTAAAAGTTCCAGAAGGGTGCTATTTCAAAGATTTTGTCGCGCTCAAACAGAATTCTAAAATTGGAGAGCTTATCAATCAAAAGTTGGAGGCTATCAAGGAAATGAATACCAGACAGATAGGCGATCTTGCTCTTCCAAACTTCAATGATCCAAACAAGTTGGGTAGTGGCAAGACAATGGTCGATACCCTATCTCGATTGATTGCAGTTTTTGAGAACGACGCTCTTGATTTCTCACGGAACCGTGCAGCTGACGATGATTTGTTGGGCGATGCTTACGAATACCTGATGAAGAACTTTGCTGCTGAGAGCGGCAAGAGCAAAGGGCAGTTCTATACTCCTGCCGAGGTGAGTCGTGTCATGGCAAAGGTGCTACGCATTAACGAACTTGACCGTGCCGAGCGAACCATTTACGACCCTACATGCGGTTCTGGCTCTCTCTTGCTTCGTGCTTTGGCAGAAGCAAGCAATCCTCGTGTGTCTATCTGTGGACAGGAAAAAGACAGCAGCACGGCTGCATTGGCAAAACTCAATATGCTTCTCCATGGAGTAAGCAATGCTGAGATTAAGGTAGGAGATACTTTGGGTAATCCTCAGTTCACTCAATATGGTATGTTGAGCACCTTTGATGTTTGTGTGGCAAACCCTCCTTTTTCACAGAAGAACTGGCTTGCTTCAGACATGCTTCCTGACCAATATAATCGCTGGACAGCCAGCCTGCTACCACCGGCAAAATGTGGAGACTATGCTTTTTTACTGCACCTCATCAGTTCCATGAAAGCTGATGTTGGACGTGGTGCTTGCATCTTGCCTCATGGTGTACTATTTCGTGGAAATGCCGAATATGACATCCGTAAGAATATAATAGAAAAACATTACATCAAGGGTATAATCGGTTTACCTCCAAATATTTTCTTTGGTACAGGTATTCCTGCTTCCATCATAATCATCGACAAGAAAAACAAGGATAACCGTAAGGGTATCTTTGTCATTGATGCCAAAGACGGCTTTACGAAAGATGGTGCGAAGAACCGCCTTCGTGAACAGGACATCAAACACATCGTAGATGCTTGGGATGCCCAGCAAACCATACCACATTATTGCCGATTGGTAGAATGGAGTGAGATTGAGAAGAATGACTACAATTTGAATATTTCTCGTTACATCCAACCTATAGGCACTGAGATTCAGCACGACATAGAAGCTCATCTGCATGGTGGGCTTCCAGCTACCGATGTTGAAAACATGGAAATCTTTTGGAAGGCTTGCCCAACTTTGAAGGATAAACTTTTCTGGGATGCCAACAATGGGTACTATTACTTAAAGCCTAAAAAAGAAGAAGTCAACGATGTCATAGACAACGATTCATCCTATAAAGCACAAGGAGAGGCTTTTGCCAAAGTATTAAATGGATGGAAAGAAAATGTCGAACCAAAGATGATGGCTATCAATCAAGGTGTCCATCCAAAAGAATTGATTGCCGACTGGTCTGAAAGTCTATTAGCGAAAACTATGGAGCATAGTGGACTCGTAGATGCTTATGATACCTATGATGTCCTGCTAAACTACTGGGCAGATACCATGCAGGATGACTGTTATATGGTTTCCAACGACGGTTGGACTTATCCAGAAGTGAAAGCCATCAAGGTAAAGGAAGTCAAGGAAAAGAAGAACAAGAAGGATAATGGCAGCGATACTGAAAGCAATAAGTCTAAGACAAAAGAGATACCTTGCATGTATGATGAGATAGTATGCGACCTTCTTCCTGTAAATATTATACTCGATGAATATTTTTCAGACGAGAAACATCATATTGATATCCTAAAAGCAAAACAAGAAGAAATCGAGTCTTTGATACAAGAAATGACAGAGGAGCACGAGGATGATTTCAATGGCTATGACAAGGTTAATGAAATAAGAGCAGCTTACAAAGCTGCAACTTGTAAGAAACCGATAAAAGGGGAAAAGGTATTTTTGTTGACTTTGGCAGATATGCCAAGCAACAACAAAAATGCAAAACTTGCAAGAAACTCCTTTATTGCAGAGCATCAAGACGTTTTTGCTGGTTGGGAAAAATTCAACAAAGCGGACATCAAGAGAAGAATTGGTGAAATTGAGAACTACCATCCTCTTCTTACCGACACACTTGCAGTGTTTAAGGAGTATCTTGACAAATATGACGAGTTGACTTCTCTGAAAGTTCAAATCAAGGAACTGACGACAACACTGACGAATAAGGTGGTAGAAAAATACGCCTCTCTCACTGAGGATGAAATTAGAACACTTGTTGTTGAACGCAAGTGGCTCGCCACGGTCATTGGCGGTTGCATGGCATTGATGCAGTCAGTCACTCATCGCATTGGTACAGAAGTTGCTTCGCTTGTGGAGCGGTATGAGAATACACTACCGGAATTGACAAAAGAGGTGAGTGAGTACGAAAATGAGGTAAACGGCCACCTTGCCGAAATGGGTTTTACGCTTTAACGAAGAAACAACATGCTTAGTGAAAGTCAAAATATAGAATATAAAGAATCTTGGCGAGACGAATATCTGAAATGGATATGTGGTTTCGCCAATGCGCAGGGTGGTCGCATTTTTATCGGAGTGAACGATGAAAAGCAGGTGATAGGTCTGCCTGACGCCAAGAAACTGATGGAAGACATTCCCAACAAGATTGTCAATTATCTTGGCATCGTAGAGGATGTAAACTTGCTTGCAGAAGGAGAAAAAGAATACATCGAGATTGTGGTGACGCCAAGTAATGTGCCAATAGCTTACAAGGGAACATACCATTATCGCAGCGGTTCTACAAAACAGGAATTGAAAGGATTGGCTTTGCAGCAGTTCATTATGCGGAAAATGGGACACTCGTGGGATGACATTCCTGTGTATGGTGCAACTATTGATGACATTGACCGAAAAGCCATCGATTACTTTTTACATTGCAGCATAAAAGCTGGACGCATGGATGAGGACGAGGCTGATGCAAGCACAGAGGATGTGTTGCGCAACTTGGGATTGTTCACCAAAGATGGAGAACTGAAAAATGCCGCTATTCTGCTTTTTGGCAAACACGTGGGGCAGTTCTTTCCTTCCGCTATCTTCAAAATCGGACGTTTCCATACTGATGAAAGCGACTTGATAGTACAAGATATGTTGGAGGGCAATGTCATTCAGATGGCAAGCCGTGTGGTTGACACGCTTCGTACTAAATATCTGCTATCTCCTATCCATTACGAGGGATTGCAGCGTGTAGAGCAACTGGAAATACCTGAGACAGCTTTGCGTGAGTTGATATACAACTCATTGGCTCACAAAGACTACACCGGTCCGGCTATCCAGATGCGAGTGTATGACCGCAGTATCGAATTGTGGAACTATGGTTTACTTCCCAAGGAGCTTACTCCAGCAGACTTGATGAAGAAGCATTCTTCTTTTCCTCGAAACCACAACATTGCCAACGTGTTCTATAAAGCAGGCTTCGTGGAAACATGGGGGCGTGGCTTCAAGAAAATAAAAGAGGAATTTGAACGTGTTAACCTGCCATTACCCATAATGGAAGAAAATTGTGGCGGAGTATTGGCTACCATTCAACGCAAGACCATAGAGGATGTTATTACTGAACGTGGCAATAACAATGTCGGTGTAAATGTCGGTGTAAATGTCGGTGTAAATGTCGGAAACTTGTCGGAAACAAATCTTACTGATCGTCAAAGGATTATTATCTCTATAATCAAGTCAAATCCATCAATAACCGCCAAGCAAATGTCGGTAACGTTGTCGGTGGCTTTAAGAACGATAGAGAGGGATTTGTCGGTGATGCAAAAAGCACACGTCATAAGACATGAAGGAAGCGATAAATCTGGTGTGTGGGTAGTACTTGAAGAAACGAAAAAGTAAAAATTGGACAGTATGAAAGAAACAAAATTCAAAGATACGGAAATAGGTAGGATTCCTGAGGAGTGGGAAGTTAGGACAATAAACTCTTTTTGTTCTGTTAAAACTGGTCCTTTTGGAAGTATGCTACATGCAGAAGATTATGTGGCTAAAGGTACGCCTATTGTCACGACAGAGCACTTTAAGAATGGAATTTTGCCATTAGTTGGTAAGGATATACCACAAATTGGAATAGAGGATTTAAAAAGAATGTCATCATATACCCTAACAAAAGACGATATTGTATTCTCCCGTGTAGGTTCTGTTGATATAAATGCGTTAGTAACAGTTCGTCAAAAAGGATGGTTGTTCTCTGGACGTGTGCTTAGAGTACGTCCATTTAAGCAAACTGATTCATTATATCTGCATTATGGTCTGTTAAAACATAGTGTCAGAAGTGATATTGTTAGTCGAGCCGTAGGTCTAACCATGGCATCTATCAATACCAAAATATTGGGCGAAACAGAATTATCGTTGCCTCCTCTTAATGAGCAGCGCCGTATAGCCTCTGCCCTCACAAGCATTGACAATTTGATTGCTTCTCTCGGCAAACTGATAGAGAAAAAGAAGAACATCAAGCAAGGGGCTATGCAGCAGCTTCTTACTGGGAAAACTCGCCTCAAAGGATTTAGCGAGCTATGGGTGGAGAAGAAGTTAGGAGACGTTGCAGTTAATTATACTGGCTTGACATATTCCCCTATGAATGTAAAATCATATGGAACATTAGTGCTCCGTTCTTCTAATATACAAAAAGGAATATTGGTATTTAACGACAATGTCTTTGTAGATATGGATATACCTTCAAGAGCTATTGCTAAAAAGAATGATTTACTTATTTGTGTAAGAAATGGAAGTAAGGCTCTTATAGGTAAAAGTGCAGTTATTACAGATTATGCAGATGGAATGGCATTTGGTGCGTTTATGACAATACTACATGCCAACGATATACAACAAGGTTTCTTGAATTATTTATGGCAAGCTGATTATATACAACAACAAGTAAAAGATAATATGGGGGCGACTATAAACCAAATCACGAATGCCGATATTGAACAGTTTAAAATTGTTGTTCCCCACTCATTGAAAGAGCAGCAAGCCATTGCCACCATCCTCACCAAGATGGACAATGAAATCACCGCTCTCGAAACGAAGAAAGCTAAATACGAGGCAATTAAGCAAGGCATGATGCAACAGTTGCTTACAGGCAAGATACGTTTAATCAGTTAGTATATGAATAGACTTGTTATCATAGGAAATGGATTTGACATGGCACATGGTCTCAAAACCAGTTATATGGATTTCATCAACTGGTATTGGGACCAGCGTGTCAATACTTTCGTAAGCAACACGACCAAGGTGTCGGAAGACATTCTTTGCAAATTGCAAATCAAGGACAACGAAGACATAATTTAATGATGTTACTCGCTATTGAATGAAATAGTACGATTGTGTATTTAATTGATAATCAGTCATTTTTAAAAATGCAGAAAATTTCAATAGATATTATTAAAATGTGCCTTCAACTTTCCAGCCTTTAGAAATATCCGACGATATGCAGAATCGACGGAGTGAGGATGGCTGTGAAGATGCCGTTGAGCGTGAGTCCGAGACTGGCAAAAGCGCCATAACGGTCGCTGATGCCAAACGCCCGCGACGACCCTACGGCATGCGCCGCCGTGCCCATCGACAAGCCTTGAGCTATCGGGCTATGGACGCGCGACCAGCGCATTACGCCAAAGCCCACAATGCCTCCGAAGATGCCTACGCTGACCACTACCGCCGCCGTTAACGACGGGATGCCGCCAAGCGAGCTTGTCACCTCCATGGCTATAGGCGTGGTTACCGACTTTGCGGCAAGCGACATAACCACGTCGTGCGACGCGCCGCAGACATCTGCCACCCACACCACCGAGATGATGCCGGAGATGCAGCCGCCGAGCGCCGACAGCGTTATGGGAAGCAGCTGCTTCTTGACGGTCGACAGTTGCTTGTAGAGCGGCACGGCAAGCGCCACGACTGCCGGCTTGAGCCAGAACTCAATGTAACGGCCATACTGGTTGTAGGTGTCGTAAGGGATGTCGTAAGCCATCAGAAACACTATGATCAGCGCGATGGTTACAAGTATCGGGTTGAACAAAGAAAAGCGCGTGCGGCGCTGTATCAGTTGCGCTGAGCCGTAGACCACAAATGTGAGCGCAAGCAGGAAGTATGGGTTGTTAATGTATTCCATGACGTTTCGTGAATTGACGATGTTGATATTTTCTTACCAGTTGGTGAATCCAGCCGGTGACCACGATAACCACAACGGTGCTGACCGCCGATGCCACAATGATTGGCAGCAGCTGCGCCTTTATGACATTGAGGTGGAGCATAAGCGCCACACCTGGCGGAATAAAGAAGAATCCAAGATTCTTGACCAGAAAATTCGCTATACCCTCAACCCATCTGAGGCGTATCCATTTAAGCTGCAGGCACGCTGTAAGCAGCAGCATCCCGATGATGCTTGACGGCAGTTTGATGCCTGTGAGCCACACTATCAGCTCCCCTATCGCAAGGAAGCCGAAGATGATTCCACATTGATAAACCATTCTGTAATTTTTTTCTTTCCTAAAACAATCAGCTGCAAAATTACTGCTTTTATCCGGATTGGGACGCATACATAGCCTATAAACTGAAGGCGGGCACGCCAATTTCTTGGTGCGCCCGCCTCATATAGGGTTGTTGCAAGTGTTATTTCACACTGACAATGCGTGCCATCGAGCCGTCGGCGTTTTCAACGCGCACGGCATAATAGCCTGTTGCCATCGGAATTGTTGTCTCGGCTGAGATATTGCCTGCAAACACGCGACGGCCGTTCACGTCGAAGATTTCAACCTTGCTGTCGCTTGCCACGCTCACGCGCACTGCTCCGTCGGCGCCGGCAATAGCCACACCGTCGAGCACCACGTCGCTGACACTGCCCATAACCTTGAAGAGGGCTGTCACCGTAGTGTTGCGCGAAATCTTGAACTCATTGCCTTCAATCACCTTGCTGTTGGCTGTGATTTTGTCAAGTTCGTATCCAGCGTCAGGCGTTGCCTTGATGGTGATAGGCGACATGCGTTTCACCTTGTCGCCAGAGTTGATTACCTTTCCTTCAGCGTCTTTCAACTCGATAGAGCCATTGACTGTCGGTGCGATGATAAGGCGTGCCACGTCGCATCCCGAGCCGTTGCCGCTCATGCTTGGCGTCCAACCTTTCTCTGAAGCGATTGATGTGTCGGAATTTTCTGCATCGTTAGGAGTAGCCTCCGTGCCTGTGAGCAGCGTCAAGTTGGCAGACGGCTGCTCTTCAACCACCTGCGCGCGCTGCGGAATGGTATAGAAGAAGTCGTTGAGCTCGCATGCAGTCATGCCGTTGCCGCCGCAGTCAATCTTGTAAAGGTCGGTGTTGGCGCTGAGATCGAGGCTGCGGATTGCGTTGTCGTTGAACGAGAGCATCTGCACCTTCTTGTTGGCTGTAAGGTCGAGTGAGGTGAGCAAGTTTCCGCCCACGCTGACATCTATAAGCTCTGGATTGTGCGAGAGATCAACTGTGGTCAGCTCGTTGTTCATCAATGTAGCTTTGCCAAGTGCTGGAAGCATCGACAGGTCGATGGCTGTCAGGTAGTTGTTAGCAACGTTGACTTCCTCAAGCTTAGGATTGTTCGACAGGTCGATGGCCTCAAGCTGGTTGACCTTAACGTTGCATACAAGCAGCTCTGGGTTCTTCGACAGGTCGACAGACGTCAGGCTGTTGCCGTAGCAAGAGAATGAGCGGAGCTCAGGGTTGTGGGTCACGTCAATCTCTTTCAGCTCGCAGTAGCTTGCGTCAAGCTCCAAGAGGAACGGCTGTCCGCTGACGTCGAGCGTGCGGATAGGGTTCATGTAAAGGTTCAAGTTGTTGAGTATGTTTGTCTTCGACAGGTCGATGCCGGAAATCTTGTTGTTCCACAGTCCCATCTCCTCGCCAAACTCGCCGTAGCTTTCAAGGTTAAGAGCGAACACCTCACCCTTGATAGTCACTGTCGACATTGTTGCCGACTGGTCGGCCGGTGCAGCCGCTACGCCGTCGATACGCACATAGTTCTTGCTGCTCACCTCATATTCCTGGCTTGAACCGTTACCCCAGTCGATTGAGACTGTCGGCTTATTACCGCCTTCGGCAGCCAGCGCAAACGACAATGACTGACCGATAGGAGCGGTAAACGAGATGGAGCTTGTCTCTCCGCGGAACACCACTTCGATTGTCGACTCTTCGTTGACCACAAACGTCTTCTCATAGATGCTCTCGCCGTTGACAACGACGTGGTCAAACATATAGCCTTCGTCAGGAGTGTCGTTTACCATGATGGCGACGCCTGCCTTTGCAGTTGTCGTCACATCGGCAAGCTCCTGATAATAGTTGCCAGCCCACTGCGAAAGATAGAATGAACCGTGGGTTGTGGAATATTTAGTAAAGTTATAGTTGCGCTCGTTTGAGATGTCGCCGCCGAAATAGCCGGTAACATTCACCTTCTCGCCTGTGTCGTTAGCCTTGACGGTCACAGGCACAGCCGGACAATTGGCAGTGCCGTCGCCTGTAACGTCGATTTTCCACTTCATTTCGTTGCTCGTCACGTATTCTGTGTCGGCAGTCTCGGCATTCGAGCCTTCAACAAAAAGATTGGTGCTGTAGGCATCCTTGTTCAACGCCGGCAGTGTGTGCAGCGTGAATGTCATCGAGTTGCCTGTCATCTTCGAGTTGTTGCGCATATCAAGATATGAGAACTTTCCGCCAGGAAGCACATAGTTGAAATAGAAGAACGGGCAGAGAGTGTTGGCAGCACGGAAATCGCGCAGGAACTTCGTCTTCGTCAAGTCGATATAGCTTATCTGCGTATCGCTGATGTTGATTGTGCCCAACGATTCATTGTTGGAGATGTCGATGCGCGACAATTGGTTGCCGTTGACCAATAGCGAGCCGAGCTCCTTGTTGGTCGACACATCAACACTTGTCAATTTATTGTTGCCGCAGTTTAAATAGTTGAGTTCCGGATTGTTGGCTACATTTATGTCTGTAAGCTGGTTGCTGGAGCAGTCGAACGAAAACAGCTTCGGAAACTTGGTCACGTCAATCTCAGAGAGATAGTTGCCGTTGACCGACAGCGTCGACAGATTGGGATATGTGCCGTTCTCAAAATCGAGCAACGCGTTGTTGGAAAGGTTGAGCGAGCTCAGATTAGGCAACGAGATGGCATAGAAATGCATAATGTGGCAGTTGTTCATGCTTATCTGCTTCAAATTGGTGCTTCCGTCATAGAACACAACTGTGGTAAGCTCCGGATTGTCGTTGGCAGTGAAGTACTGCAGCTTGTCGAAATTGATAAGGTTCAACGCCACAAAATTCTCTCCGTTTTCCGACACATTGAGTTGCTCGAGGCTATTTGCCAACGAAGAAATCTCAAACTGATGAGAGTCAATCTTGTTGCTCTTCAACCCGAGATTCTTCAAAACAGAGTTGCCGGTCGATGAGAATGTTACAATCGAGTTTTCGTTAAGACTCAATTTGGTAACCTCCGGGAGTCCGCTGAGATTGAAATCTGTCAGCTGATTCTTTTCCATATCCACCTCTTTCAGCTTCGTGTTGGCGAAAGTGGCGGCAGAAATCTGCATCTCTTTAATCTCAAGATAAGTGATGTCGCCCTTGATGGTGATGGTCTTGCTTGCGCCAAGCTTGCCGGTGATCTCCGAGCCGTAAGTCCAGCTAGGCTTCACTTTGTTGTAGATTTTCTCGACGCCGTCACCCCAGTCGATGGTAAACGCATCGTCCATAGAGTCAGCCCAAGTATACAGCTTGATGCTTGCTCCCTCGTCGAGGGTTGTGGTCAATGTGACCACGCTCTCTTCCGCATTGGCGATAGGAACCGCCAAAAAGGCAAGAAGAAATAGGAGTAAGAGTTTCTTCATAAAAATAGTATTCTATATTGTATTAATTTTTTCCCAAAACCACTACAAAAATAATAAAAATAAAGCAATTAGCGTGACTTTTCTCACTATTTAACACCACCCACCTACAAAAACACGCTTCTTTAATGACTTTTTATAGACGTAACGGCTCTTTTTTTATACAAAAACTGCTGTAAAACATATCGCTGCGGAACTGCAGTACGAAATTTTCATTTTAAATTTGCACCGGAGAAAAGGGGTATTAGCTCATCTGGTAGAGCGCAACACTGGCAGTGTTGAGGTAAGCGGTTCGAGTCCGCTATGCTCCACATCAACAGCCTTGCTTTGAGCAAGGCTGTTTTTCGTAAGCCACCGCCTCGTTTTTGCGAATCTTTAATCCTTATGCCCGATGTAAATTGATTTTTTTTCGTTATCTTCGTAGCCACTAAAACATGAGTGATGCATGGCATCGCTTCTTCATAGAAGAACCATATGAAAAGAATCGACATAAACGAACTTAAACAGATTCAACTGGACGTGCTTTCTGCCATACACGGATTTTGCATTGAGCACGGAATCAGATATTCATTGGGCTGCGGCACAATGCTCGGATGCGCCCGGCATCAGGGCTACATTCCCTGGGACGACGACATCGACATCTACCTGCCGCGCGAAGACTACAACAAATTGGTCAACGAGTTTCCCGAAACATTAAACGGAAAATATCAGTTCATCTCACTTGAACGCGACAGCAAATGGAACAGAGCCTACGGCAAAGCATTCGACAACCGAACCGTATTGCGCGAAACAGTCAGCGAAACCGTACAGATTGGTGTCAACATCGATGTTTTTCCAATTGACGACGTGCCCGACGACGAACAGCAATGGAACGCCTACAACAAGACTCGCGTAAGGCTACAAAAACTGTATGCAATAAAGACATATTCACCACGCAGCGAATGGAGTATATGCAAAAAGCTGGGATTGGCAATGGGCAAGCTCGCCCTCTTGGCGGTATCATCAAGACTCCTTGCCCAGACACTCCAGAAAATGGCAGTAAAGCACAACGGCAAAGGCTTCAGACGAGTGTTTGAATGTTGTCAAGGCTTGTTCGAATCCCGGTCATTCCCTTTCAAGAAATCCCTTTTCGACAATCTGAAATTAATGCCGTTTGAAGACCGGGAATTTTTCGGCTTCGAGGATTACGATGAATATTTGACGAATTGCTATGGCGACTGGAGGCAATTGCCTCCAAAAGAAAAGCAGGTGGCAAACCACATCTTCAACGCCTGGTGGAAACAATAAAACATTTTTCAGCTATGTACTACTTAGACAAAAAAATCGAAAACCTTCACAGAATATTCGACCAGAACGAGCGCAGTTCGTTCTTGCGCCTTGACCTTAACGAAAACCCGGGCGGACTTCCCGAAGATTTCATCAAAGACGTCATGGCGAAGGTCACGCCACGCTTGGTTTCTCAATATCCGGAAACCTTACCGTTCACAGAAAAGTTGGCTGAATTTCTTGGCACCGACATTTCTCATCTATGCCTTGTAAACGGGTCTGCCGAAGGCATCCGCTACATCATTCAGGCGTTCACAGCTCCGGGCGGACGCATCGTGGGTGTCGTGCCGTCATACTTTATGTTTCAGGTATATTCGGAAATGTATGGCAGAAACTTCATAAAGGTGCCTTACGATGAGGATTTAAGCATGAACGTGGACAATATCATCAAGGAAATAACCGACGACACACAGTTGCTGATTCTCCTGAACCCAAACAACCCAATGGGAAATGTCTACTCCGACGAGGAATTTGAGAGGATAATGGAAAGGGCGAGAGAAAAACAGGTGACCGTCTTGGTCGACGAGGCATACCACTACTTCTGGCCAAAAACATTCATCAAATACGCCCTCAACCAAGAACACGTATTTGTCACCCGCACATTCTCCAAATTGTTCTCAATGGCCGGCTGCCGTCTTGGATATGTCGCAGGATGGCCCGACGGTGTGAAAATGGTTCAGAAACTATGCACACCACACAACACCAATGCTTTTGCCATGCTGCTTGCCGAAAATGTAATCTCCAACCCTGATGTGCTCAACAATTTGATTGAGAAATTCAACGAAGGCAGAAAATATCTGACAGAGTCGCTCGACAGCAACGGATACGCACACAAGGGCTGTGCCGGCAATTTCATATTCATCAAGCCTAAGACCGATGCAGAGAAGATTGTGGCACAGATGAAATCCGTCAAAAAAATTCTCATAAAATCATACCCTAATGTCGGTGAATTCGGCACATGCCTGAGAGTGTCGATAGGCGAACGCAAATATATGGAGACGTTTATGGACGCTCTCCTTGAACTGGACAAATAACCATCTGAATCAAAAACGCTATGAGGAAAGTTATAACATACGGCACATTCGACTTGTTTCACGAGGGGCACTACAACCTGTTGAAACGTGCAAAAGCGTTGGGCGACTACCTGATTGTCGGCGTGACAACCGACACGTTCGATTTGGAACGTGGAAAAATCAACACGTGCAACAATGTAATGGAACGCATCGACGCCGTCCGTGCCACAGGACTTGCCGACCTCATAGTCATCGAGGAATACAAAGGGCAGAAAATCGACGACATCCTGAAATACGGTGTTGAAATCTTTGCCATAGGATCTGATTGGGAAGGATATTTCGACTATCTCAATGAATTCTGCAAAGTGGTGTACCTCCCGCGCACCGAAGGCATTTCGTCAACACAAATCCGCAAACACCGCCCAGTGGCAGACATCGGAATCATCGGCACCGGAAGTATTGCTTCTCGGTTTGCATCAGAGTCGGCGTTTGTAAACAGCGCAAGAATCACAGGCGCTTACAATCCCTTGAAATCCGAATGCGACGATTTCTGCAAAAAGTTCAACATTCCGACAAGCGCGGATTCTGTCGAAGAGTTGCTTCAAGTCTGCGACGCTGTCTACATCGCCTCGCCTCACTACACTCATTTTGATTATGCCGAAACGGCGATGCGCACAGGGAAACACGTCTTCTGCGAAACCCCGTTTGTCACAAGCCGAGCGGAAGCCGAGAAACTATACGACATGGCGCAGGAGAAGGGGTTAGTGCTGATGACCGGCTTGAAAACTGCCTACTGCCCGGCGTTCAGACACCTGTTCTCCCTGCTGAAGTCGGACATCATTGGCGAGATAGTAGAAATCAACGCCACATCGACCACCCTGCTCGAGCACGAGGACTACATCGGAGGAAAACGCTATGGAGGAAGCATGGTGGAGAACGGATGCTTCACGATGCTGCCTATTCTTAAGTTTTTCGGCACAGATTACAAGGACATTCTGTTCTACTCGCGGATGAAAGACGGTGTCGACATTTTCACCAAAGCAATATTCAGATACGACCATGCCGTAGCTTCCCTTCAGGTGGGTTTGGGCGTAAAGACTGAAGGCAACCTCACAATTGCCGGCACAAAAGGATATGTCTATGTGCCTGCTCCGTGGTGGAAGACCGACTATTTTGAAGTGCGCTACGAAGACCAAAACAAAAACAAAAAATATTTCTATCCGTATCTGGGCGACGGTCTGCGCTACGAAATCAAAGATTTCGTAAGTGCCATTCTGTCGAAAGACTATGTCTTCTCAAAACTGACAAAAGACGAGATAATAACGATGGCTGAAATCCAGGAACGGCATCGATTGAAGTCAAACTTATTCAAAATTTAACTTCCGCGTTTTGACTGTCTCAGAGAGCGCAGCACTCTTGGAGCGACAAGCGTCATTGCCGCCAATCCTATCATTATCATGACCACATCCACAAGCACCGAGTCGGTAAAATAAAACGGAAATACACCAACCGCTCCAATGGCAACGGTCAGAATCGACATCTTCGAGATATTGATTTTGAAATAACGGCGGGAATCGTGGATACGGAATCCAAGAAGCACTGCATAAGTGATAACCGAGGTAACCACCACTCCGTATATTCCTATCGTCTGGATGAGGACAAAATTCAGCAGAATGTTGACTGCGGCGGAAACTCCGACGCCAAGCAACGCTCGCCCTGTCTCAAAAGAACATTGATAACCGACCTCAAGAATGTTTGACAATGCATAAAGAACCGAAGAGGCTATTATAGGAAAGACATAGACTATTCCTGCAACATATTCTGGACTCACGATAAATGGATACACTATCTTCAGACCAAACGCAAAACATAATGCCGCTATCGACATAAACATTATGAAGAGATTCACCATCTTAGAGAAAAACTTGTCACGGTCCGGACTATTGTACTGCCGTAACGCCATCTCCTGCCACGCCTGAAAAATTATTGCGCCGACAATCTGCATTATTGCTCCAAAACGGGCTGCTACGGCATAAATTCCGTTGTCCGACAATGAGAAGTAGTGCTGTATGAAAAAACGGTCGCTGCTCGTGGTAAGCCACCAGCACATTATCGTCGGCAACAACGGCAGAACGTAGCGCAATATTTTTTTCGTAAGCATTACATTTTTCAATGTGGGCTTGAAATACTTGCGCAGCAACCCCACCCTGACCTCAATATACACAACGGCTATAAGACGCGCAAAAATATTGGCAAGGAAGATTCCCGTTATCCCCCATCCGCACCACACTACAAACACCACGCTGAGCGCGCCTATGGAAAATGCCGAGATTATGTTGCTGACAACAAACGTTTTTGTCTCGCCCACTCCTCTTGCCATCTGCCCGAACACTTCAATCAACGCCATCGAGACCAACAAGCCGAACGAGAGCCACAGGCACCTTATCGGATAAACAAACGACACAATCGCCGACAACAGCATGAAAACGAGCAACGAGCGGCTCAGCAGCCTCATCGTTGCGCTGACCACCTCGGTTTTTTCCTCGTCAGTCTTGCTGTCAATCAAAAAGCGGAACGCCCCGTCGCGGAGTTGCAACGAAGCAAAACTCGTAAGCAACATAACCGCCGTAAGACACAGGTCGTAATAACCGAACTCCGACGTCTCGACGAAAAACGTGTACAACGGTATCATCAGAAACGTAAGCAGTTTCGACCCGATATTCCCGACTGCATATATTCCTACGGATTTCAGAAATTGCTTTCCCCTGCCTGTCGTTTCCGTCATTTCCGCATTGCTTTTTTATAGACGGCTATTGTCTGTTCTGCTATTTTGCCCCAACAATAGTCGGCAGAATCTTCTTCCGTGCACTTATATTCTCCCTTATCGCCGCCGGTCAAGAATTCAGACATCTTATCACAAAGCGCGTTGGCATCATTTGCCTTAAAATATGACTTAGCGGACAGCTTGAGAAGATGCGTCGCCTCTATATCCGAAACGAGCAACGGCAAATTGAAATTGATTGCCTCAAGCAACACAAGAGGAAACCCCTCTATTCTTGACGACAGGACATAAGCCAATGCATTGGTATACAACTGCGACAGATTGTCGCCATCTGTAAACCCCGAGAAAACCACATTTGTATTTGAGCCGGCAATGGATTTCAATTCTTCCAGATATTTTGAATCCTGGTCAGGAGCCCCGGCTAAGACAAGCTTTACATCTGTATCAAGCCTATTATACGCCGAAATCAGCAGGTCGAAGCCTTTTTCAGGCGTTATCCTGCCTACTGACAGTATGTATTTTTGCGGACAGATTCCTATTTTGTCAAGGAAGTCATGGTTTGTCGACGGACTCATCGGAAAAATACCGTTTGGGATATATGTCGATTTACGCCTGACAGATTCTGAATATCTCTGCATCTGGAACTTGTTGACAAAAATGATCTGCGAGGCCGACGCCAATGCAATCCGCTCCGACAGCCGGAGCACTGCTTTTGCAAATGCATTCCATTTGTCGTGCTCATAGTTTGCGCTATGGTAAGTAAGCACCACTTTTTTCCCCACAGCACGCAGAAGAGGGGCAAACATCGCAGGTCCGATATTGTGGATATGGACAATTTCAGCTTTAGAAAACATTGAAATCAGGGTGGCAAGCAATGAATGCAGCACGGTTTCAAATCCGCTAATCCGTGTTGAAGGAAGGTCGGTAAATGAAATTCCGGAATACTGACTTTGCAGTGTCTTGACATATGGTTTTCTGCGAAACACCCGAACAGACACACCCTTCATTTGCGGATACAATCGTTCGCAATGGCGTTCCACACCGCCCTGTATTCCAGGGAAGCCCCTTGTTCCTATGACGTCAATTCTCATATTGACATCAAATTAGTCCCAACAAATATCTTTTCCTTGACGGATACGCAGTTTGTTTTTGATTATCCATTTTATTGGAATCCACGGACGACGCACCATATCATGACGCTCTGTCACTATAAACGCACAGTTGCGCTTACAGTTCTTCACCAATTCCAAAGCCTTTTTCGCTTTTTCCGACTTCATGATGTTCTCGAAACTGTCTTCCTTGATATTGCCAATAATCCATTCTTCACCAGAACCATTGCATGGCGACACATTTCCCCACGGGTCGATAAAGAAGAAATCGGTAAGGGCGCCGCATGGTGGACGATATCCTGGCTCATCTCCACGAAGACGACGATGGATACTTCTATTGAAATATGCGCGTCCATAGTCTTTCAGCCGGTTCTTCAAGCCACGGCGTTTGGATGTGAGCATCGCTTTGACAAATTCCTCATGTGCGGCAAGAGCATCCGCGCTCTCCAATTGGTTGTCGTCCTTATGGAAATACCAAGAGTTATGCACCACTGAATTACCCAATTCAACGTCAAGAGCGACACATAGTTCATAAAGATGAAGCAAATCCTTATAATTGTCTGGCGAGATGACCACGGAGAAGCCGATATTCTTGCACTTCGTTTTTTTCAATTCGAGCATCGTGCGCAAAGCGTGGTCAAAGCCGTTGAGCGTGCCTCGTTTTTTGTCATTCAATGCAGGCAATCCTTCCACACTGACACGAATCAGGATGTTGGGATATTTATTGGCAAGAGCGACTATCGTTTCTGTATTATAGCCATTTGTACTTAACTCAAGCAACGATGATTTGGGATAAAGTATCTCGAAAATTTTATCTATGTCCTTGCGGATGGTGCATTCTCCACCAGTGATATTTATTCGAAGTCCGGCAGGTAATTTCTCATAATAAGAAGCATCAATCTCTTCCTCAGGCCGAGTTTGATGTTTCCAAATGTTACACATATTGCATTTTGCGTTACAACGGAATGTAGTAATTAAACTGCCTTGTACTATATTTTTTGCCATATCTATACGCGCCTTTTAGTGTCCACTATATTACATAACGAATTGCAAAGGTAATTATTATTTCCCAAACAAACTAATTTAGGTTTAGATGATAATTCACTACCTTTGCACAACGTTACTATTTGTTTTCATCAATATGCAAAGAATCGTTCTATTCGACATAGCAAAAGCCTTATGCATCGTCCTGGTGGTTGTAGGCCATTACTTTCCCGAGAACTCTCCGGTCTGGTATGAATGTTTGAACAAACTCATTTATTCTTTCCACATGCCGTTGTTCATGTTTGCCAGCGGCTTCATCTATATGGCGACAAAAAAGGAAGGAGAGTCATACTCGAAGTTTTTGGTCAAGAAGCTGAAGCGTTTGATGCTCCCGTATGTCATTGTTTCTGTGATTGTCATCTCAATCAAGATGCTGACAGAAAAGCATGCGTTTGTTGAGAATCCAGTAACTGCCTATGCATATATAAAAATGCTGTATTTTCCTGAAGCGGGATATTTCTTATGGTTTATCTGGGCTTTGTGGTGGATGTTTGTCATCGCGCCACTGTTTGCGACGAAACAAAAAAGATTATTGCTCCTTGGTGCGGCATTGCTTCTGTACTGCATTCCTCCGTTTCTGCCGGAAGTGTTTTGTTTCAAACAATTCCAGAGCATGTTGGTGTTTTTTATGCTTGGTGCTGTTTGTTGCGACTGGAGCAAGATTGCAACATCCGTAAAAATTCCGTTTTGGGCTGTATGCCTGTCATTTGCCGCGCTTGAATACTTTTATATAAGATTTGACGCATGTCATTCAGTCATCCCTTTTGTCGGGATTGCAACAATAATTTATTTGTCCGACATCATTTCAAGAGGAGCAAAAAAAATCAATGGTTTGCTGACAATATCGGCGACAAGCTATATAATCTATTTGTTCCACACCACATTCGAGGGCGCTGCAAAGGCTGCCTTACAAAAATTCGCGCCCATTCTGCTTGACGACCCGTTTTTTGCCGTCGGCGCAGTGCTTGTCATATCAGCAGGCGTTGCCGGACCTATAGTCCTTTACCGCTATATCCTCGCAAAATATAAATTAACCCAATTCATTTTCGGCATAAAACGACAGCAGGCTGCCTCTGACAGGCTGCCTGCTGCGTAAATCCGGTCAATTGGCCTTCTATCCTTGATATATCTCCAGCACGCTGTCAAGATAGCGCTCGGCACTGAAGCGTGGCAGCGACTGCGCTGAGATTGCCGCATAGTCGAACGGCGACTCCCATGCCGCGGCAATGTTGTTGGCAAGCGAGTCAACGCTGCCGCTGCGGAAAAGCATTCCGCTGCCGGGTTGTATCAGTTCGGGGATTCCACCGATGCGCGCGCCCACCACCGGTGTGCCCAGACACAACGATTCGATAACGCTCAACGGATTGTTTTCGTAGCATTCCGACGGCATAACCGAGAAGCGTGCGTTTCCCAGCAATTCTTTAACCTGCGCTGCGTTCTGATGCCCAAGAAATTCTATGTTGTCACAACGCCCGTAGCGCGATTTCAAACCTTCGGCAAGCGGTCCGCCGCCGGCTATCGTCAATGGTATCTGAAACTGCACGGCGGCCTTAAGCAGCGTCTCCACTCCTTTTTCTGCCGACAGCCGTCCCACATACGCATAATAGTCCTTACGCTCGGTGTTCACTTTGATGTCTTTCACTTTCTCTGGATCGACAAAGTTGCAGACCACCTTGATTTTTTTCTCATCAAAGCCCCCCTGCTTCATTTTCGCTGCCATAAATTCGCTTGGACAGACAAACGTGTCCGTGGCGCGCTGCAAGCGCTTCGTATTCCATTTTTCCGCCTCAAGCCATGCCAGCAGGCTCGCCGCACGGCTGCCTTTCATACAACGGTTGGAATAGACTCCACGTTTGCTGCCTTCTATACATTGCTCGCACACCTTGCCATCGTTCAGGCAGCTGTATGACGGACATACAAGTTTGTAATCGTGCATCGTCCACACTGTCCTGGCTCCGAATTTCTTAGCCATTTCCACGATTACTGGCGACAGATAGGAGTGGATGTTGTTGAAATGCACCACGTCTGGCTTGAAATCGCTGAGAAGCCTGGCAAATGCCGCCTTAACACCAGCACCGCCGAATATGCGCCTTGCTGCTGCCAGTTTGCCGCCAATTCCTCCGGAGAACGACACCTCCGGAGCATAATATTGATTGAAATCGGTTGCTATATTGTCCGGATAGTCCATTGCAAAGACCGCCGTCTGATGTCCCCGCTCACGCAGCAGTCGCTCAAGCGACATCGCGCACACGCAGTCGCCGCCGCGCGGATAATAGAACTTATTTACAATCAGTACTCTCATAACTATTTTTGAAAGATATATCCACTCGGCAACGAAAGTGCCTTCAACTCATTGTCAAATTCCGTAAAGTTTTCTCTAAGCTCACCAGCCTCAACACAGCCAAGCATACGGTCTGCCATTGTGGCTACAACGCTGAACGCGCTATAGTCGCCAAATGCGTCGCCGGCAAGGATTACATAATCATAATTCTTGCGCAGGCTGTCGACAAGCACAGCAAACTGTTCCGAAGCAATCAAATCGATTGATTGGTCGCCTCTGGACGCAATTACATCAAACCCTCCTGCATTTTCGCCGACAACACTGTCAATCGTCGCTTTTCCAACGAGATAGTCATCAAGAGTGGCTGCCGCGCTTGAATTTCCGCACAAATCAACCACTACCGCCTTTCTCAAAGCATTACCGAACGAGGTGGCGAGAGCGGCGGCAATGCCGGCTGTTCCCGACTCCGACTTGACACAGGCTATGGCTACCACGCCTACTCCTTCGGAAGCAATCAGACGGTCGCGCACTCGGCGCATCCCTGCCGGCTCATTGTCTGCCACTTCTCCTACAATCTCAAAATCGGTCAATTTCTCCAAATCCTGACGAATCATTATCCGTTTTGTGCGGATGGCGCGCAGCATGAGAATCAGCAACGGAATTATGATTGCCAGAACCAAAGCCGCGCCAAACACAATTGAGCCCTTAGGCCAAGCCTTTTTAACTTCATGATAAGCAGGGTCAATAATGCGGCCTATCTCCTGCACTCCAAATTTCAACGCATTCGACTCGCGCTGCTCAAGCAGGAAGATGTAAAGATTATTCTTTATTTCAGTATCCCGGTAGAGATCGACATAACGACGCTCGTGCGACGGCAACTGTTTCAACCTCGACGCATATTTGCCATCTTCTCGAACGAAGTCGTTGTAGGCAATCTCAGCACTTTCACGCGCCTTGCGCATCGTTTCTATCACACCTCCGCGCATACCGTCAATCTGCTTGTTGAGAGCCTGCAGAGCCTTGTTGTCGTGCTTGGCTGCCATGTCAAGTTTGGTGCGTTCAAGAATCAACTGATTATAGGACTCAATTGATTTTGCGGCACTTTCGTAGTCCTGTCCGCTGGTAACAGGAATCATGGAATACTTATTCTTCGGGTCATCGAGAAACTCGCAAATCATGTCGAATATCGACAATTGTGTCTGCAAGCCCACAATCGAAGCCTTGTTTTTCGATGTCTGCTCGAGCAGCACTTTCGCCTCGGCGGCGATGTCGGTAACATCGTTGGCGGTCTTGAACTCCTCAAGCTGCTTCTCCGACTCAGACAATTGGCTTGTCAAGGACGCAAGACGGTCGTCGATAAAGGCTATCTCCCGTGAAGCCTTTGTCTGCTCCTCGCGCAGACGACGGATGTTGTAAAGCTCCACAACCATGTTGAGCAAATCCTTGCCGCGCTGCTTGTCCTCGTCCTGATAGAATAGCGTGATGCCATTGGATTTCAGCGACGGCACGTCGGCGTAGTATATCTTGGAATAGTCGTCATATGTTTGTGCGGTGCCGTTCACTTCCACTGTAAGCTTGCGCTCCTCCCCGGCTTTATAAAATGCCGTGCGGCGGATGGTGAACGCTCCGTCGGGAAGTTTCACCGTTGCCGGCAATGTCATGCCGTCTTGTTTGAACAGCGTGGAGAACCATTTGCCTTTCACCTTGACGTCAATCTTGCCGTCAGAACGCAGATTAATCTTGAATGTCGCCCCACTTTGAAGCGTGTCGAGGTCAACATTCGTTGACAATTCAACGGGCGACTTGCGGTAGAGCGACAGCTTGCGCATTCCGTCAACACCCTTGTAGTCATACTGCAATCCCAACTTGTTGATTGCCTCGCAGAGCAGGCTGCGCGACTGCAGAACCGCCATCTCATCATCGACCGAACCGCCGCCGAACGAGCCCATCGAGAACTGCTTCATCATCTGCATCATTCCGCCGCCCATTCCGCCGCCTTCTTCCTGTTCGATCATAATGTCGGCGTGGAATTTGAATTCAGGATTGTTTTTAAGCATATAGACTGCGGCGATTGCCATCATCGCTGCAAACGAGGCGATAAACCACCACCAATGCTTACGGATTTCATAGCGCAAACGGCTGAAATCCACCTTGTCAGAACTTGTAGCCATATTCTATTTTTTCTTTTTTATTATCATAAAACTCTGTCACCGGACGCGCCAGCAACGCTTTCGCCTCTTCTTTGGTCACCGCTTTGGCTTGCGCGGCGACAATTCCCATCACTGCCATCAGAAGCGACCCTGATGCTTGAAGCACCGCGCAGCCAGCTGTACCGTCAATGGCAAGGAACGCAAATGACATCACTCCAATTCCAAACAGCTGATAATGATGAGTGCGCATCACGATGCGGTATTTCCGCCATATCCACCAGCAGAAATAGCCAAAGAAGAATATTCCCAACAACCCGAACTGCGCAAGCTCGGGATAGAAAGTGTCTGCGATAAAGTCACCATAAGTGGGCGACAACCCCCAAAGCAGGTTTATGCCATAGTCATAGTACAAATCCGAGTAACTGACATCAGGCCCTGACGAGTAGGTGGCGTATGTAGCCAAACCGCTGCCCAACAGCAGGTGGTCGGCAAGCACAAGCACCATTCCGCCGAACAGCACGGGCCGGGCGTAGGTCTCCATCACGTCGGGGTCGAACGTGTCGGAATTTCCGGTTATAAAATAGTATTCAATTTTTTTCCAAGCCACAAGCACCACAAGCACGAATGCGAGTGTAGCTACGACAACGTTGCGCACACTTTTGAAATTAACCGTGCCGGGACGATAAACAAACAGCATATAGAATGCCAGCACCACAAACCCATAATATTTCGAGCGGGTGCATATCAGTCCGAGCAACAGGATTACGCAGGTCCATATAAGATCCGACCGTGTATATGCCCGTGGGTTGTCGTTGTCATACGACATCAGCAAATAAACCATAGCACAGCCCACACAAGTCAGACCACCATAGTAGACATGGAAAATAGTCACATCGTAGATGTCGGCGGCGATGACGAAAAATGCCATAAACGCCAAGAAAATACACACCTTTTTCAACACCCACTTCTCGTTGGCGGTGAACTGCGGCGCAATGGCATAACTTACTGAAAAAGCTATCAGCGGCTTGCACTGAGCAATAAAGTCGTTAATCTGCGCCTTCGGTATATTGTATGGTGACGCGACAAGAGAATATGCCAAATACAACGCCATCACGCCAAGCAGCACAAACATCAACTTATACTTGCCGAAGCAGCGGTTGAACGTCATGTCGACGACAGCGAGCACTGCAAATGCCAACAGACACAATTCGTCAAGAAACGACAATAAATGCGGAGCCAAAAACAAGCCCAGCACGCTGACGAAGAACACGTAGAAATATGCCCGGTGGATATTGAGCATTTTCGCTGTTATTTGACTGCCAATGCAATTACAAGTGACGCGATAACCGACACTGCGCTGACAACAGTGGAAACCACTGTCACCTTGAATGCGTTGTTCTGGCTGTATTTCGCATTGCCTGCCTTGATTTTGTTAGGCTGCACATAGACCACGTCGTTCTGCTGAAGATAGTAGTATGGCGAGTCTACGATTTTCGCATCTTTAAGATTCACGCGGTGGTAGGCGCGTTGTCCGTTTTCCTCGCGTATCACCATCACGTTTGTGCGTTCGCCGTATTCGGTCATATCCTCGGCAGCGGCAAGCGCGTCAAAAATGGTGAACCGCTCGCTTTTAGCTTCGATTGCTCCCGGACGTTTCACCTCGCCAAGCACGTTGACGCGGAAGTTTGCAAGCTGGACGCGGACAACAGGGCTGTCAACCTCCTTCGAAATCTTTTCCGTCAGATATTCGCACAAGCCTTTGGTAGTCATTCCGGCTGCATGGATTTTGCCGATAGCGGGCATTGTTATTTCCCCGTCAGTATTGACAATATAGGTCTGGTTCTGCGGTGTCGACGACACACCCACCTCTCCCTCAAGCGACGGATTGACGAGCGGAAGATTGTAGGCGGCTGTTGCCTCCGGCACAATGGAGTTGACCGTGATTATCAACTCGTCAGCCGGACGGATTTTAACGGCATAGTCGAGTGCTGTTGTTCCGACTGTTTTCAAGCTGTCGGCATTCTCGAAATATGCCAACGACTGCGGAGCCTTACACGATGTCACTGTGGCAGCCAATACGATTGCGGCTGCAAGAAATATCTTAGTAAAATTGAGTCTCATAGAAAAGCATACTTTTATTCTAATGTTTAAACGCACACCATCGCGTTTTATTGCATCAGACCATCCACAAAAAGCAAAGAGAGCGCGCCCTCAATTGGACGCGCTCTCCGATATTTGAATCTTTAAGTTCTGATTACAACTTCGGACCGGCAGCTACAAGAGCCTTACCTGCCTCGTTGTTCTCATATTTCTTGAAGTTCTTGATGAAGCGAGCAGCCAAATCCTTAGCTTTCTCTTCCCACTGAGCTGCATCAGCGTAAGTGTCGCGTGGGTCAAGGATTTCAGTTGCTACACCTGGCAATACAGTCGGAACCTTGAAGTCGAACATCGGAATCTGTTTTGTAGGAGCCTTGTCGATGTCGCCGCTCAAGATAGCGTCGATGATGCCACGAGTGTCGCGGATAGAGATACGCTTGCCTGTTCCGTTCCAACCAGTGTTTACGAGGTAAGCCTTAGCGTTGTTCTTCTCCATCTTCTTAACCAACTCTTCTGCATATTTTGTTGGGTGCAATTCCAAGAATGCCTGGCCGAAGCATGCAGAGAATGTTGGAGTAGGCTCTGTGATACCGCGCTCTGTACCTGCCAACTTTGCTGTAAAGCCAGAGAGGAAGTAGTACTTAGTCTGCTCTGGAGTAAGGATAGATACTGGAGGCAATACACCGAATGCGTCTGCCGACAGGAAGATTACCTGCTTTGCTGCTGGTGCAGATGAACCCGGCTGGATGTTGTTGATGTGGAAGATTGGATAAGAAACACGAGTGTTTTCTGTTACGCTCTTGTCTGCGAAATCGATCTTGCCGTTTGCATCAACTGTTACGTTCTCAAGAAGTGCGTTGCGCTTGATAGCGTTGTAGATATCTGGCTCTGACTCTTTGTCGAGGTTGATAACCTTTGCATAGCAGCCGCCTTCGAAGTTGAACACGCCGTTGTCGTCCCATCCGTGCTCGTCGTCACCGATAAGTTTACGCTTAGGATCTGTTGACAAGGTTGTCTTACCTGTTCCTGAAAGACCGAAGAAGATTGCTGTGTTCTCTCCGTTCATGTCGCAGTTTGCAGAGCAGTGCATTGATGCGATGCCCTTCAATGGCAGGAAGTAGTTCATCATTGAGAACATACCTTTCTTCATCTCACCACCATACCAGGTGTTGATGATTACCTGCTCTTTTGATGTTACGTTGAAGGCTACGCAAGTCTCAGAGTTGAGTCCGAGTTCTTTATAGTTCTCAACTTTTGCCTTTGATGCGTTGTAAACAACGAAATCTGGCTCGAAGTTCTTCAACTCTTCTTCTGTTGGACGGATGAACATGTTTGTAACGAAGTGAGCCTGCCATGCAACCTCAACGATGAAACGAACTGCCATACGAGTGTCCTTGTTTGCGCCGCAGAATCCGTCTACAACATAGAGGTTCTTGTTGCAAAGCTCGCTCTTGGCGATAGTCTTAACCTTGTTCCATACGTCTTCCGACATTGGGTGGTTGTCGTTCTTATATTCTTCAGAAGTCCACCATACAGTGTCCTTTGAATTGGCATCCTTTACGATGTATTTGTCTTTAGGCGAACGACCGGTGTAGATACCTGTCATCACGTTGACTGCACCGAGTTCTGTCTGCTGACCTACTTCATAACCTTCGAGACCTGCTTTTGTCTCTTCTTCAAACAATTGCTCGTAAGATGGGTTGTGTGCGATTACTGTAGCGCCAGTAATGCCGTACTTTGTCAAATCAAGATTGCTCATTGTTGTTTGATTTATAATAGTGAATATTTACTAATGTTTCTCTCTTTTGAAAACCGCTGCAAAATTACTATATTTTTTTTACACGGCAATGCTATTAGCGAAAATTTTCCGCATTTAAAATTCTTTAAGCATTATTATCCCTGTTTCAAATATAAAATGCTTCTGTTCAAAGGCTTAAATTGTTATCTCTCCACACAGCGAGCAATTGAGATATTTCTTCACCTGTTCTGACCGAAGCCCCATGCCGAATAGATACATCAGCTTGGTGATGGCTGCCTCTGATGTTATGTCGTATCCGCTGACCACACCGGTCGACTGCAATGTGTTGCCTGTCATATAGCGCTCGCTGTGGACTCCGCCGTTGACGCATTGCGAAACGTTGACTATCACAACGCCGCGCTTTACGGCGTCGCGCATCAGGTCGACAAACCATTTGTCGGTCGGGGCGTTGCCGGCGCCATAGGTCTTGAGCACGATGCCTTTCACGTCGGGGGCGTTGAGAAGATAGCGGAGTGTGCTCTCTGTGATGCCTGGAAACAGGTCGATAAACATCACGTTGCGGTCCATTGCGGTCTGCACTTTAAGCGGTCGCTGCGAGCGTTGGCGCCACAATGCCTCTTCATGGAAATGAATGCCGAGGCCTATGCGGGCAAGGTCGGGATAATTGTTGCTCTTGAAGGCGTTGAAATGGTCGGCGCTCATCTTTGTGCTGCGGTTGCCGCGCCACAGATAGTCTTCAAACAATATCGCCACTTCCTGCACCATCGGGTCGCCGTTCTTGTCGCGGGCGGCGGCTATCTGAAGTGCTGTGATGAGGTTTTCTTCTCCGTCGGTACGCACTTCGCCGATTGGAAGCTGGGAGCCGGTGATGATGACGGGCTTGTGCAGGTTCTCGAGCATAAAACTCAACGCGGAGGCGGTGTATGCCATCGTGTCGGTGCCGTGAAGCACCACAAAGCCGTCGTAGCTGGCATAGTTCTCCTCGATGCTCTGTGCGATTTCAACCCAGTGCGACGGATTCATGTTTGACGAGTCGATCGGTGGGTGAAACTGTATATTGTTGATGGAATAATTGAGCTTCTTGATTTTGGGCACATTGTCGATAAGGTGCGTGAAGTCGAACGGTTGCAACGACTTCGTCACCGGGTTTTCAATCATGCCGATTGTTCCTCCGGTATATATTATAAGGATATTCGGTTTTGCCATTGAAGCTATTTTTTTCTAAAACGAATCTTTCCAACGACAAAATTACACATATTTTTTGGCAAATAGCAACCGTAACCGTCAACTGCCTGAACAACAAAAGTCACGGCGGTGGCAATTTGCCACCATTTAAGGTTTTTTACTGAAAATTCTTTGATTTCTATCCAAAATAGAACCACATAGTTTGCCAGAAGGCAATGGTGTGTGGCAACCGCTGACACTGTTAAAAAGACTTAACGCATCGGATTCCGCTGCGTTAAGTCTTTTTCGTTGACAGATGTCTCTAAATTTTAAACAGCATTCCTCCGATGTTGTCGCATGCCGCCCCGGTGACCGACGACAGGCAACTTGCCTCGTCTGCCATATAAAGCGCGCCGAGAAACGCGAAAATCAACGCCTCCTTGAATTCAATTATCTGGCGTGGAGGTATCTTGACTTCGCAACCTGCCAGCTCGCGGATGCGCTCCACAAGATAGACGTTGAGCGCGCCGCCGCCTGTTATAAGCATTGTGGGATGCGGCTTGCCTACCCTGTGCACTACGCGTGCCACCTGACGGGCGGCATGCTCGGTGAAGGTGGAGAGCAGGTCGGCAAATTCAAGCCCGCGGCTGTCAATCATCGGAAATATCTCTTTCTCCACCCATTCGCGGCCAAGCGACTTCGCGCCGGTCTGCGAGTAGAATGGCAATGCGTCGAGACTGGCGAGCAATTCGGCGTCGACCGTGCCGCTGCGGGCAATCAGTCCGTCACGGTCAAACTCCAGACCACGCTGACGGCAATAGTGGTTGAGCACATAGTTGACCGGACTGATGTCAAACGCCTGCCGCTCTCCGTCGCACTCATACGATATGTTGGAGAATCCTCCTATGTTCAGACAGAAATCATAGTCGGCAAAAAGCAGACGGTCGCCAATCGGCACAAGCGGGGCTCCCTGTCCGCCGAGCATTATGTCAAGACGACGGAAATCGCTGACCACAGGCACACGCGCCTCGGCTGCAATCGCTGCGCCGTCGCCTATCTGAAACATTATGCGCTTGCCTGGCTCATGAAAGATGGTGTGTCCATGCGACGCCACGATGTCGGGACGTATGCCGTATTCCTTCATAAAGTCGGCGACACGCTCGCCAAGAAACTTGCCGTATTCGCTATGGAACGACACAAAGTCGTGTGCCGACATCTGTTGCGCTCCCGTGCCGAGACGGTATTTCAAATCGTCGGGATAGTCATAGCCGCGTGCCGCATCGATTGCGAAACGCCATCGGCCGTCGGTTTTGGAAAATGTGGCGCAGCACACGTCGAGACCGTCAAGCGATGTGCCCGACATCAATCCTATAGCCGTAATCTTGAAGTTGTCCATATTTTTTTGGTATTATTGGTTCTGCAAGCTTTTGTCCATCTCTGCCGCGGCGCGGCGTCCGTCGCCCATCGCGAGAATCACGGTCGCTCCGCCACGCACAATGTCGCCTCCGGCATAGATGTCGGGCAGCGATGAGCGCATTGTCGACTCGTCGACCACGATGGTGCCTCTGCGGCTCACCTCAAGTTCTGGAATCGCATTCGGAATCAACGGGTTTGGCGACACGCCTACACTGACAATCACCAAATCGACGGGCACATCCTCCACTGCGCCATCAACAGCCACCGGAGAGCGGCGTCCCGACTCGTCGGGTTCGCCGAGTTCCATCCGCTGCAGGCGCATCAGGCGCACATTGCCTTTCTCGTCGCCCTCATATTCCAATGGGTTGTGGAGCGTGAGGAAACGCACGCCTTCTTCCTTGGCGTGTTTCACTTCCTCGCGGCGCGCCGGCATCTCGTCTTCCGAACGGCGGTAGACGAGCATCACGTTTTCTGCGCCCATGCGACGCGCTGTGCGCACGGAGTCCATCGCCGTATTGCCGCCGCCAATCACTGCCACATTGTGGCCGTGAAGCACGGGGGTGTCTTCATCCTGACTGGCGGCTCCCATCAGATTGACCCGCGTCAGGAATTCATTGCTCGACATCACTCCGTTGAGATTCTCGCCGGGAATGTTCATAAATCTTGGCAGTCCGGCTCCCGACGCCACGAAGATGCCTTTGAAGCCCATGGCGTGGAGGTCGTCGTAGCTTAATGTCTTGCCGACAATGCAGTTGGACTCGAACCCCACGCCCAGACGGCGCAGACCGTCGATTTCGGTGTCGACGATGGCATTCGGCAGGCGGAACTCGGGGATGCCGTATTTCAGCACTCCGCCAATCTCATGCAGCGCCTCGTAGACCGTGACGCTGTAGCCACGCTTCGCCATGTCGCCGGCAAAGGCGAGTCCGGCGGGTCCGCTGCCCACAACTGCCACCTTGATGCCGTTTGCGGCGGGTTTTTCCTCGTCGGCCGAACCGTGGCTGCGCGCCCAGTCGGCTACGAAGCGTTCCAGATAGCCTATCGCCACGGCTTCGTGTTTCATCTTGGTGTGTATGCAACGGCTCTCACACTGCTTTTCCTGGGGGCAGACGCGTCCGCAAACTGCCGGAAGCGCGCTGGTCTTTTTTATCACACGGGCTGCCTCGGCAAACTCGCCGCGCTCCACGTTTTTGATAAATCCAGGAATGTCGATGCCCACAGGGCAGCCTGTGACGCATTGCGGGTTGGCGCAGTCAAGACACCGCGAGGCTTCTGCCATAGCCATCTCAATCGTCAACCCTTGATTCACTTCCTCATTGCACGTCACGCGGTAGTCTGCCGCAAGCTCGGGCATCTTCACACGCGGTGTCGAGGTGCGTTCCTTAGCTGTCTTTGCCTTGCGCAGTGCCTCGCGCCATTCTGCCATGCGCATATCTTTTGTCTCTTCCATGTCAGTTCTTGTTTTCGTTGTCGTAAGCATGAAGGCGTATCATCATCTGGTCGAAATCCACCTGATGCGCGTCAAATTCCGGCCCGTCGATGCAGACGAAGCGCGTACGGCCGCCTACGGTAACCCGACAGGCACCACACATGCCTGTGCCGTCGACCATGATGGTGTTGAGCGAGCAGACGGTAGGGATGTCGTATTTTTTTGTAAGCAGTGCGACAAACTTCATCATCACTGCCGGACCGATGGTCACTACCTGGTCCACCTTCTCGCGGTTGATCACTTGCTCCACGCCTTCGGTCACCAGTCCTTTCTGCCCGTAGGAGCCATCGTCGGTCATTATCACCACTTCGTCGCTTGAGCGACGCACCTCGTCCTCAAGTATAATCAAATCCTTGGTGCGTCCGGCGAGCACGCTGACCACGCGGTTGCCGGCTTGCTTCATGGCGCGGATGATGGGCAACAACGGCGCTACGCCTACTCCGCCGCCGCAACACACCACGGTGCCCACCTTTTCTATCTTGGTGGCTTGTCCCAACGGGCCTACCACATCGTGGAGGCTGTCGCCCACTGCCTTGTCGCAGATTTTTTTTGTCGACTTGCCTACAGCCTGCACCACAAGGGTTATTGTCCCTGCAGTGGTGTCGGAGTCGGCGATGGTCAACGGGATGCGCTCGCCATGCTCGTCGGCACGGACAATAACGAAATGCCCGGCACGGCGCGAGCGTGCTATCAGCGGCGCCTCTACCACAAGCTGCACCACCTTTTCCGAGAAATGCTTTTTCTCTACAATTTTATTCATTGTCGTAACGTGTTAGGTCTATTTTCTTTTTTTCAGCTCTCAAAGTTAGCCAATTTTCTGCCAAAACCACCAATCTTTATCCCGATAATTGCTTTTGCGCAAAAGCAAAAAAACGAAGAGGCAATCCGCCGCATGCCACCAAAGCAAACGCCCTCCGGCGGGACAATTCCTGCGGAGGGCGTTTGTGTTTTTGTATGCCTGTGGCTTAGTTTCTGCTGTTGCCGAAGAAACGGAGCATGTAGAGAAACAGGTTGATGAAGTCAAGATAGAGCGTCAACGCGCCGATTGTGGCGATTTTGCCCACTTGCGACGAGTCGCTGTACTGCACCATTTGTTTGATTTTCTGGGTGTCCCATGCGGTGAGGCCGATGAAGATTGCCACGCCGGCAAACGAAATCAGCCATTCAAGGGTGCTGCTGCCCACGAAGATGTTGACAATCGTCGTGATAATCAAGCCGATAAGCGCCATAAACAGGAACGAGCCCATTTTTGTAAGGTCGTTGCTGGTCAGATAGCCATAGATGCTCATCGCGCCAAACACGCCTGCCGTTATGGCAAAGGTGTAGGCTATCGACCCGAGTTCAAAAGCCCAGAATATCGACGAGAACACCACGCCGTTGAGCACGGCGTAAAGGAAGAACAACGAGGTGGCGGCAAACGTGCTAAGCTTGTTGATGGCTCCCGTGATTGCTATCACGCAGGCAAACTCGGCGATTATCAAGCCCCAGAATGTCAGCTTGCTTGAGAAGATGGCGCTCATTATCGCCGGACTTGCCGCCACATAGATTGCCACGCCGGCGGTGACGAGCAGACCGAGAAACATTCGCATATAGACGCTGCGCATCACTTTCGACACGCTGTGGGTCAACGTTATGGTTGGCTGTGCCCCATAACCGTATTGCTGATTGTAATTTTCCATATTTTCTGTTTTTTAAAAAGTTGTCGGTGAAGATAACGCTATTTTTCAGCATTAGGTTCACCGACATTGTTAATTATCCATAATCAACCACTTTTACATGCGTTCCGGCACTTCGATGCCGAGCATCCAGAAGCCTTGGCGGATGATGTCGCCTACGGTGCGCGACAATGTCAGGCGGAAGCCGCGCAGGTCGGCGTTTTCCTCGCCGAGGATTTTATAGTCGTGGTAGAACTGGTTGTATTCTTTCACAAGTTCGTAGACGTAGTTGGCAACCAACGCCGGGCTGTAGGTGCGCCCTGCCTCGGCTACGATTGCCGGGAAGTCGGCGAGACGCTGGATGAGCGATATCTCTTTGTCGTTGAGAGCAACTGCCGATGCGTCAAACGCTTCGCTGACCTGCTTGTCGGCTGCCTTGCGGAGCACCGACTGGATGCGGGCGTAGGTGTACTGCACAAACGGTCCGGTGTTGCCGTTGAAGTCGATTGATTCTTTCGGGTTGAACGTCATGTTCTTGCGAGGGTCGACTTTAAGAATGAAATATTTCAACGCGCCGAGTCCGATGATTGCCGAAATCTTGTCGGCCTCTTCCTGTGGAAGGTCCTGCAGTTTGCCCATCTCTGCCGACATCTCTTTGGCGTTCTGCACCATGGCGTCCATCAGGTCGTCGGCGTCGACTACGGTGCCTTCGCGCGACTTCATCTTGCCTTCTGGCAGCTCTACCATTCCGTATGAGAAGTGCACAAGGTCCTTGCCCCATTTGAAGCCGAGCTTGTCGAGCAGCAGTGAGAGCACCTGGAAGTGGTAGTTCTGCTCGTTGCCCACCACGTAGATCATCTTATCTATAGGATAGTCCTGGTAGCGCAGCTTGGCGGTACCGATGTCCTGGGTCATATACACTGATGTGCCGTCGCTGCGGAGCAGCAGTTTGTGGTCGAGTCCGTCGGCGGTAAGGTCTGCCCACACGGAGTTGTCTTCCTTGCGGTACATGATGCCTTTCTCCAAGCCTTCAAGCACCTTCTCCTTACCCTCGAGATATGTCTGGCTTTCATAGTAGATTTTGTCGAAGTCTACGCCCAGACGCTTGTAGGTCTCGTCAAATCCGGCATACACCCATGAGTTCATCGTGCGCCACAGCGAACGCACCTCCTCGTCGCCGGCTTCCCAGCGGCGGAGCATCTCGCGAGCCTCCTGCATCAATGGCGACGCTGCCTCTGCCTCTTCCTTAGTCATGCCTTTCTCCTCGAGTTCCTTCACTTCGGCTTTATAGTGCTTGTCGAAAGCCACATAGAAATCACCGATAAGGTGGTCGCCCTTCTTGCCGGTCGATTCCGGAGTAGCGCCGTTGCCCCACTTCTGCCATGCGAGCATCGATTTGCAGATATGGATGCCGCGGTCGTTCACAATATTGGTTTTCACCACCTTGTAGCCATTGGCCTGCATGATGCGCGACAGGCTGTAGCCAAGCAGGTTGTTGCGCACGTGGCCGAGGTGAAGCGGCTTGTTGGTGTTTGGCGACGAATATTCAATCATCACCAGCTCGCTGTTGTCGTCGGCGGTCTTGAAGCCATAGTCTTTTGTTGCGTGGATATGGTCGAGCACTCCGAGCCAGAATTTCGGCTCTACAGTGATGTTGAGGAAGCCCTTTATCACGTTATACTCCTTCACCGCCTCACAGTTGGCAACGAGATAATCACCTATCTCCTTGGCTGTTGCGTCGGGCGCTTTGTGCGACGCTTTCAAGAACGGGAATACCACTATTGTAAGGTTGCCTTCAAACTCTTTTTTCGTTGTTTGCGGCACGATGGTTGAAGCCTCTACCTCCAAACCATAGAGCGACTTCAGCGCCTCGGCTGTAGCCGCAGAAATGATGTTATCTATCGACATTTATATGATTATTTTCTAATTATCTTAATTTCAGACTGCAAAGATAGTGCAAGATGAGTGAAGAGCAAAACAAATTTATTTGATTTTGCTCTTCCGAATCGCAGCCTATCTTATTTAAAGATAGTGCAAGGCGAGAGAAAATCAAAATCAAGCTTGCTTGAAATTTTTGATTTTCCTCTAAGGCCCTTAAAGTCCTTAAAGCCCCTAAAGTCTTTTTAAAATCAAATTCTTTTCTGTAGCTTTGCACACACCTTAGATTTGCAGCGGCAAACCGAAACTGAAATAGAAATGGTAAATTTGCAGT
>ENA-ORTP01000392-ORTP01000392.1-human-gut-metagenome-genome-assembly--contig:-NODE-392-length-55224-cov-4.281771_pt1 | contig 55224 bp, 46 predicted proteins | sample MGYA00241913_ERZ509190 | MGnify/ENA primary metagenome ERZ509190 (study PRJEB26280, sample SAMEA2338839) | human gut metagenome | biome: human gut; feature: human-associated habitat; material: faeces...
GTAGAGCATGCGGCTGTTAACCGCAGTGTCGTTGGTTCGAGTCCAACAGGGGGAGTTTTTTTGTATTCTATAATCCTTTAAATTTTATATGCATGTCTTTTTTATATCCCTATATTTCAAAATATTGCCAGAAAAAATAATTATTCAGAGATTTTTTCCTATTCATTCCGTATGTCTATATAGCAGTATTTTCAGATACTCTGAGATAAGTGTATCATTTTGTGAATATTTTGTTCAAGAAAGGAGAAAATGCTGTGAGAGTATACTATGAAGAGAAATTTGAAAGCCAGAGAACCTTTAACCGGGCATTTTAACAGCAGTATCATCAGCCCCCCAGAGAGTATCGAAGAGATTCTTAAAAAAATATTTCACATCTATTTTTCACCCCAGATACTTAAACAGAATATACTGATAAGGACACATCATGACTGTTGGATGAGAAATTCGTACAGCAGTTTTAAACGGAAGGAAGACGGTTTTATGTCATTGTCAGAGCATAGAAAAGCATTTTATCGTACAGAGGGGAGATACTATAAGCAGGAAACAGAAGCAGAAAAGGAAAAAAAGCTGATTTATTCTTATTATCCCAAAGAAACGGTTATGGTGCAGGCATTTGTGGAAGATGCCTGTGACAGGCTGGATTATGAAGGTAGCTTCCTCTATGATGAATATCCGGATAAAGGACAGATAGAGAGAACCTGTCAGGTGATTTGCAGACAAATGGAGGACATAGGGGAGATAAAGGCGATGGAAAGCAGAAAGAGTGGGGGGAAGACACAGACCGGATTTTGGGAAACCCTGACAGCCACCTTGTTTTGTCAGGAAATGTACAGAAGGAGATGCAGAAGGAACCGCTGCAAAAGACTTTGGTAAAAAAGCACAAAGAAGTTGGTGAAAACTCTCTTTTTTGGGGTTGCGGATTTGTGCTAAAACTTTTACAATAGTAATGACTGCACAGATTTTGGCAGGATAAGGGGAAACAGAGAGAAACAGGGGAAGATTATGACGGATTTAAAAGAGTTTTTAAATAAATATACAGATAAAAATTTGAGAAGAATGATTTTAAGCAATGCCAGAAGCAAAGAAGGCATTTCTAAAATACAGGTGCGTCCGGTAGAGATTAAAGGAAGGCTTGTATATCAGGCTACAAAGACGCTTGGAACAAAGGAGCTTCATGAAAATTATGACAAGGACGCGCTAACAGCGTATTTATGCGAGCAGATGACCGGGTATTTTCGGCAGCTTCAGTTTAGAAACCAGGACTGTTCAGGGAACTGTGCTGGTGAGCAAAAAAGGAAGTATGCGAATTACTGTAAAAGAGCTGAAAGGAAAAAAGGCAGAAGAATTTCAGCCTATGCTTTCTCATAACAGAACAAAACAGTATGTATTAAAAGAAGGTATTCCTGTTCCCTGGCTTGTGGACCTTGGGGTTATGAGCCGGGACGGGAAGGTAAAGAATGCCAGATATGATAAATTCAGACAGTTAAATCGCTTTTTGGAGTTTATTGAGGATATTTTACCAAGATTACCGAAAGATCGGGAAGTGGAGATTTTGGATTTTGGGTGTGGAAAGTCTTACCTCACCTTTGCCATGTATTATTATCTGAAGGAATTGAAGCATTATGATATTAAAGTGACCGGACTGGATTTGAAGGCAGATGTGATTGAAAAATGTGAAGCCCTTGCCCGCAAATACGGGTATGAAAAGCTGCATTTTCAGCAAGGGGATATTGCTTCCTATGAAGATACGCAGACAGTGGACATGGTTGTCACCCTTCATGCCTGTGATACAGCCACAGACTATGCCCTGGCAAAAGCAGTGAAATGGGGAGCTTCTGTGATTCTTTCTGTGCCATGTTGTCAGCATGAGCTGAATCGGCAGATTGAAAATAAAGTGCTGGCGCCGGTTTTAGAATACGGTATTTTAAAGGAGCGTTTTTCTGCTATTTTAACAGATGCTCTGCGGGCACAGATGCTGCAGAGTGCGGGATATGATACACAGATTCTGGAATTTATTGATCTGGAGCATACCCCCAAAAATCTTTTGATTCGCGCAGTAAAAAGTGATAAGACAAAAAATAAAGATACGAAGAAACAGCAGCGGGAGGCATGGGAGCGATGTGCAGAGGAATTTCATGTTACACCTTCTTTAAAAAAGCTGTTGTTTGATTCCATAGATTAGGAAGGATTTCAGATGAAAAAAAGAATAATGAGGATTCTTGTCCTGATTCTGATTTTTATAGTGGGTGTAGCTGGTTTTAGCTGCCTGATGAACAGTCAGAATACGGATAATAGAACAGACCTGCAGACAGCAGTGATTCCCTGTATGGCAATGGAAATCGGGGGAATAGAAGTAAACCGTATGTACGGATATGCTCAGGACATGGACGAGGCTTATATGCGGGATACGCTCACTCCTGTGGGAACAGATAAGTCCCTGTCTGTGAGCATTACTCCTTATGGAAGGAAGATTGAAAGTCTGGTGTATGAGGTCAGAAGCTCTGATGGAAGCAAGGTAATTGAAAACAATAAGATTAAAAACTTCCAGGAGGAAGAGGACGGAAGACTGACAGCAGAATTTACTCTGAAAAAGTCGATTTTAATGAATCAGGAATACTGTCTGAATTTTACATTAAATACAGAGGCAGGAAGCTGGAATTATTATACCCGTCTGCTTCAGAGGGCAGGACTTAGTACAGAAAAATATCTTGCATTTGTCAACAGCTTTTACACCAAATCTCTGATGCAGGATAACAACGGAGATTTGCGTACTTATCTGGAACCGGACAGCAGCGCTTCCAATCACAATTTTAACAATCTGAATATTCATTCCAGTCTGGAGATGGTGAGCTGGGGAGATTTGGCGCCGGAGCTTAGTAGACCTGGTATACCGGCAATTAAGGAAATTAACGAAAATACCGGCAGTGTTGCAGTGACTTATTATATTACAGCAGAGGATGAAAACGGAGAGGTGGAGCATTATCAGGTAGACGAGTTTTATCGTATGCGTTATGACCAGACCAGAGTGCGTCTTCTGGATTTCCAGCGATCTGCAAAAGAGGTGCTCTCTGCAGACCAGAATATTGTTTCAGAAGGTCAATTGACCCTGGGGGTTACAGATAAGGAAATTTCCTATTTGTCTGACAGTGAAGGAAAAATTGTAGCATTTGTGCAGCAGGGAGATTTGTGGTCCTATAATCTGGAAACGAATAAGCTGATCAGAGTATTCAGTTTCCGTGATACAGGAAGCAATGATGAACGCAATGATTATGCACAGCATGATATTGAGTTGGTGCGTGTCAGTAAAAACGGGGATATCGATTTCGTAGTTTACGGATATATGAACCGCGGAGAGCACGAAGGTCATGTGGGCACAGCAGTATATCACTATTCCTCTGAGCAAAATGTGATTGAGGAGAGTTTTTTCCTATCTTCCTCCAAGCCTTTTACATTTTTACAGCAGGAAATGAAGGATTTTTGTTACATCAGTCAGGACGGCAATTTTTATTTGGTATTAAATGAAAAGTTGTATGCAATTCACATGGAAGAGAAGAATTATACAGTATTACAGGAAAATATAAAGGAAGACTGCTTCCGCATTTCCGAAAACCAGAGATATGCCGCATGGTCTGACAATATGGACAAGTATAACACAGACAGCATCACCCTTCTGGACATGGAGAAAAATGAGAAGCAGCAGATAAAAGCGGAGAAAGGCACTAAAATTCGTCTTTTCGGTTTTATCAATAACGATGTGGTATATGGTGTGGCAAAAGAAGAGGATATCAAAAAGAACAGTGCAGGTGGAATGGATTTTGCCATGACAGAGGTTCGGATACAGAATGTTAAGGGAGAGATAAAAAAGACTTATAATCAGGAAGGTTATTATGTAACCAATGTTATTTTTCAGGATAATCTGTTAGAACTGGAAAGAGTGCAGAAGCAGGGGGATAATTATCAGAAAGTTAGCAATGGGCAGATTCTGAACAATGTGAAGGATAAACAGGACGAAACCTTTTCTGTAGTTATGTTGTCTACCGTACGGCAGGCAGCCATTATGGGATTGCAGTTTACCGGAGGCAGCAGTCAGGAACCTTTGATTATGGAAGCAAAATTTACAGAGCTGTCCAGAGATAATGTGTTGCATATCAAGGGTGAGGAAAAGAGCAGGGAAGCATATTATGCCTATGCCATGGGAAAATTATGGGGGATTTATGAAAATGCCGCAGAGGCAGTAAAAGCTGCAGATGAGAATAATGGTGTGGTATTGAATCAGAACCAGCAGTATGTGTGGGAAAAAAGCAATACGGCAGCAAAATCAGGCCTTGTTCTGGAGGACATCCCGGAAGCCGTGAAAAAGGCGCCTTTTGATCCAAAACAGTTAGAAAAAGAACTGAAGGGTAAAGGCACGGTTGTAAACCTGACAGGTTGTACACTGGGGCAGGTCCTGTATGAAGTGGGCGCACAGCGTCCGGTGATTGTAAAGAGCAAGGACGGTCAGCCGGCAGTGCTTGTGGGATTTGACAGCTATAATACGACCCTGTATAATCCGAAAACCGGACAGACAGAGCTTATGGGCCTGCAGGACAGCACAAAGGCTTTTGAGGAAAACGGAAATGTATTTTTCTGTTATATGGAAGAGATTGTAGAGTAGATAAAGAAAGGATAGATAATTATGGAAGAAAGAATTAAGAAGCTGGCAAAAGTACTGGTACATCATTCCTGCCGTGTACAGCAGGGAGAGAAGGTATATATTAACTATACCGGATATGAAACAAAGGATTTAGCGCGTCAGATTATAAAGGAGGTATATGAGGCAGGCGGACTCCCGTTCCCCCATTTTATTGACCCTCAGGTGGAAAGAGAAATGCTTTTAAACTGCACAAAGGAGCAGCTTGAGCTTATGGCAGAAATTGATGGAAAAGAAATGTCAGAAATGGATTGCTATATCGGTATCCGCGGAGGTGCCAATGTTTCAGAAAAGGCAGATGTTCCGGCAGAGAAAATGAACCTGTTTGAGCAGTATTACAGCACACCGGTGCATGGTGATATTCGTGTGCCAAAGACAAAATGGGTGGTGCTTCGCTATCCAAATGCCTCTATGGCACAGCTCTCTAATACCAGCCAGGAGGCTTTTGAGGATTTTTATTTTGATGTTTGTACACTGGATTACAACAAAATGGCAAAAGCCATGGAGCCTCTCGTAAAATATATGGAAAGAACAGATAAGGTACGCATTACAGCTCCGGGTACAGATTTGACCTTTTCTATTAAAGACGTTCCGGTAATTCCCTGCAGCGGCGAATGTAATATTCCGGACGGAGAAGTGTTTACTGCGCCAGTGAGAGATTCCATTAATGGAACTCTGATCTATAATACGCCGTCTTCTTTCCAGGGCTTTACTTATGAGAATATTTCACTGGAATTTAAAGACGGCAAAATTATAAAAGCAACGGCCAATGATACAGAGAGAATCAACAAGGTTTTTGATATTGATGAAGGAGCAAGATATGTGGGAGAATTTGCCATTGGTGTAAATCCCTATGTACTGCACCCTATGAAGGATACTCTTTTTGATGAAAAAATTCAGGGCTCAATCCACATTACACCGGGAAGATGCTATGACGAAGCACCAAACGGAAATGAATCTGCCATTCACTGGGATTTAGTGCTGATTCAGCGTCCGGAGTACGGTGGCGGTGAAATGTATTTTGATGATGTGTTGGTGAGAAAAGACGGCAGATTTGTAGTACCGGAACTGGAAGGATTAAATCCGGAGAATCTGAAATGAAAATAGCCCTTTTGTTAAAAGAACACTACAGGGAGCATGCCATGCAGTGGAGCTTCTGGTGTCAGAAAAAGACCGGATATCCCTTGCCTATTCTCCTATAGATATAGGAAATAGTTCCCGTAAATATCCAAGTTTAGCCTTGCACGCAGCAAAGCAATGGGATATACTGTAAAGAAGTCCATTGAATTATCAAGCAGATTACTATGGAAGGAGATAGAATTAATGCAGTTGACAACAGTAAAAGAGATTTATAAAAGTACAGAACAGTATCTGGACAGAGAAGTTACCGTGGGCGGCTGGGTCAGAAGTGTACGTGATTCCAAAACCTTTGGTTTCATTGTTCTTCACGATGGAAGTTTTTTTGAAACCCTGCAGGTGGTATACCATGATACCATGAGCAATTTTCAGGAGATTTCCAAATTAAATGTAGGGGCAGCGATTGTGGTAAAAGGAACACTGGTTGCAACTCCGCAGGCAAAACAGCCTTTTGAAATCCAGGCAACAGAAATCAGCGTAGAGGGGGATTCTGCTGCTGACTATCCGCTTCAGAAGAAACGCCACAGCATGGAATATCTGAGGACAATTTCTCACCTGCGTCCCAGAACTAATACATTCCAAGCAGTGTTCCGTGTGCGTTCTCTGATTGCTTTTGCCATTCATCAGTTTTTTCAGGAGAGAGGCTTTGTGTATGTACACACCCCTTTGATTACAGGGAGCGACTGTGAGGGAGCAGGAGAAATGTTCCAGGTTACTACCATGGATTTAAACGACATTCCGAAGACAGAGGACGGAAAAGTAGATTTTTCTCAGGATTTCTTCAGAAAACCAACTAACCTGACGGTAAGCGGTCAGTTAAACGGTGAAACCTATGCACAGGCATTCCGCAATATTTATACCTTTGGTCCGACATTCCGGGCAGAAAATTCCAACACGACACGCCATGCAGCAGAGTTCTGGATGATTGAGCCGGAAATGGCATTTGCAGATTTAGATGACAACATGGCTCTGGCAGAGGATATGCTGAAATACGTTATCCGCTATGTGCTGGAAAACGCACCGGAAGAGATGAACTTCTTCAATTCTTTTATTGATAAGGGACTTCTGGACAGACTGAACCATGTATTAAACTCTGAGTTTGGACATGTAACTTACACAGAAGCTATTGAAATTCTGGAAAAAGCAAATGATAAGTTTGATTATAAGGTATACTGGGGCTGTGATTTACAGACAGAGCATGAGAGATATCTGACCGAGCAGGTATATAAACGCCCTGTTTTTGTTACAGATTATCCAAAGGAAATCAAGGCTTTCTACATGAAGCTTAATGAAGACGGAAAGACCGTTGCTGCTATGGACTGTCTGGTTCCGGGAATCGGAGAAATCATCGGCGGAAGCCAGAGAGAGGATTCCTATGAGAAGCTTTGTGCAAGAATGGACGAGCTGGGATTGAACAAGGAAGACTATGAATTTTATCTGGACTTACGTAAATATGGTTCCACCCGTCATTCAGGCTATGGATTGGGATTCGAAAGATGTGTGATGTACCTTACCGGTATGCAGAATATTCGTGACGTAATCCCATTCCCAAGAACTGTAAATAACTGTGAATTATAAAAAAGGAGTATTATGAAATTTTTCCATATAGCAGATGTTCACCTTGGGGCAGAGCCGGACAAAGGGTATCCCTGGAGTACGGACAGAAGCCGTGAAATCCGGGAAAGTTTCCAATACGCAGTGCAGCAGGCCGGCAGAGAACATGCCGGTCTGTTTCTCGTTGCAGGAGATTTGTTCCACAGGCAGCCCCTGGTGGGAGAATTAAAGGAGGTCAATGCCCTGTTTGCCTCCATACCTCAGACAAAGGTTGTACTGATTGCCGGAAACCATGATTATATTAAGGGAAAGCCCCTGAGGGAGAGAATAAAATGGGCTTCAAACGTATTCTGGCTGGAGGGCGAAAAACTGGAATATACAGAGTTTGCGGATCTTGGAGTGCGGGTCTATGGTTTTAGCTATCACAGCCGCGAAATCAGGGAAGCACGGTATGACAATCTTCGTCCAAAGGATTTTGCATACAGAAATATTCTCCTGGCTCACGGAGGAGATGAAACGCACATTCCCATCAATAAGGAAACCTTTCTTGGCTCTGGCTTTGACTATGTAGCTCTGGGACATATTCATAAGCCTCACATTGTGGAAAAGAACCGGGCAGCTTATGCAGGTTCTCTGGAGCCTCTGGATAAAAATGAAACAGGTATACATGGTTACATACAGGGAGAAATCACCTCTCAGGGTACCTCCCTTTCCTTTGTTCCCTGTGCCAGACGGGAATACAGAGGAATCCGCATACAGGTAAAGGAAACGACCACCCAGTTTTCTCTGGAAAATACTCTGGAAAAGGCAATGCAGGACAGGGGTATGCAGCATTTGTACTGTGTAACTTTAGAGGGAAGCAGAGCCTTTGGGACAGAATTTCTTTTAGACAGATTGTATGCACTGGGAAATGTGCGGGAGATTCAGGACAATACCAGACTGGCGTATTCCGTGGAAATGCTGAAAGAAAAATACAGGGGAAGCATATTGGAAACCTATATCCGACTTTTGGAGCAGGAAAAAGGAGAAGAAGAGGAGATGGCGCTGACTTATGGCATTGAGGCGCTTCTGGAATCCGGGGAGGAGCTGGCATGATTTTAAATCAGTTAAGTTTGAAAAGCTTTGGGAAATTTCAGAAAAAGAACATTCTCCTAAAAGAGGGAATCAATGTTGTATACGGAGATAATGAAAGCGGAAAATCTACGGTTCACACCTTTCTGCTTGCCATGTTTTTTGGCCTTCGCAGAAGGCGAGGAAAGGCCTCACGGACGGATTTGTATACCCGATATAAGCCGTGGGGAGAAAGCAGCCGGTATGAGGGAACCTTGTGGTTTACCTGTGGGGAAAAGCAGTTTCGTCTGGAAAGAGATTTTACAGACGTCCGGTTCGGGGCAAGGCTTTTCTGTGAAACAGATGGGGAGCTTCTGTCTGTAGAAGACGGAGATTTGGATATGCTTCTTGGGAATATTTCGGAACTTGTATTTCAGAATACGGTTTTTGTTCCCCAGGCGAAAAGCAGAACCGAGGAAGGGCTATATACAGAGCTTCGTGACTATCTGGCAGATTTTCAGGGAACCGGGGATTTGCAGTTTGATTTGGAAAAGGCAGAAAATTTGCTGAAGGACAAAAAAAAGCTCTGGGAAAAAAGGGAGAAGGGAGAACTTCAGAGAAAAGAACAAGCAGAAACAAAGATTTCTTATGATATACAGCATGAACAGACAGAAGTAGAGAGTCTGAGAGAAAAGCTTCAGGACATAGAGGCAAACTGCAGGACACTGCGTAGGCTGGCAGAAAAGCTGGAGAGAGAAGTCGAAGAGGCAAACGTAAGAGAAAGAAGAAGTACGGCGAAAGAAGAGCTGGAAGCCGCAGACCAGACAGGAATAGCAAGGAAACAAGACCGCCAGAAGCAAAAGGAAACCGGAAGAGTTTCCATGGCTGTATGGAAAATCTGGACAGTATTTTTGGCAGTGACTGCTATGCTGGGAATTGGAAACAGGATTTCCCTGACTGTTATGACCGTGATTTTACTACTGCTTCTGGCAGCAGGGGGAGTCTTGTGGCTTTATGACAAAGGAAAGATTTTTGCCGGATTTTGTACAGAAGAACCCTGTGTAAAAAAGAACGAGGAAAACAGAAAAGAAAAACCGAATCCGGGGGCAGTGTCAGAGGAAAAATACAAAGAATGGCAAAAAATCTCAGAACAATATGTAAGGAGAAGGGAAGGACGAAAAATTCTTCTGGAAAATCTGCAGGAGAGAGAAACACGTCTGGAAAATCTGGGGGAGGAAGCCACGGAGCTTCGTCAAGATCATGAGGAGCTGCTTCGTATTCGGCGGGAAATCAGGAGCATTACTTTGGCCATGCAGAAACTGCAGGAAGCGTCAAAGCAGATGCAGAACTTCACAGGCGGAATTCTTACACAGAAAATGTCGGAAATTATCTGTGGCATTACAGAAGGAAAATACAGACAGGTGGTAATTGATGAAGAGTTTCAGATTTATCTGGATACAGGAGAAACCTGTCTGGCGTTTCATCAGGTAAGCTATGGGACTGCGGAACAGGTTTACCTGGCTCTTCGCATGGCATGCAGAGAGATTTTATGCGGGGAGGAAGAATTGCCTCTTGTGTTAGATGAAACCTTTGCCATGTACGACCAGAAACGCCTGTCAGAAACGTTAAAATATATTAGCCGAACAAATTCTCAGGTGCTGTTATTCAGTTGTCACAAAAGGGAAATAGAGGCTTTAAAAGAGCTTGGCATTTCGTATCATATAATTGAACTTTAAAAAGATTGAAAAGCTGAAGAACGGGGCTGCCCTGCAGACACATATCAGAAAGCTTCTGATTGCTGTTTGCAGGGCAGCCCCGTTTATTGAAAGGAAGGGTTAAATTATGAGAAGATACTTAACCTCTGTAGTAATGATGGGAATGTTGTTCCTCGTATTCACCAAATCTAATTCTGATATAATTCCATGCAAGGTGCAGTACAGGTGCCAGGCAGGCAACCAGAAGAACAATAGTTACCAGACTGATATCATAGGTGCTTTTGTAAACAAAGCCTGCATAGAGAATTACAAAAAATGCTACACAAAGATTTAAAATAGGAATTAATTTATCTTTCATAATGGCACCTCCTGACAAATATATTGTTTTGACTTTTTTCTTATTATACAACAATAGTCAGAAAATTACAAGGCAAAAGGAATAAAATTATTTTATTTACTGTGCTCGTTGTTATGTTTCTGAAGAAATTTATTAATACGCTCTACAGGATTTAAAAGCTTGCTGATAGAACCGTCATGATTCAGGGTATCAATAATAAGAGCAATGTATTTGCTCATGTCACAGTTGACATAATATGGTTTCTGAAGAAGTTCTTCTGTCTGATATACCAGGTTGGTAGTGAGCAAACGGTCAAAGACACCGCTTTCGTAGGCTTTGTCAAAACGCTCCAGACCATTGGTAAACAGCCCAAAAGTAGAGCACATAAAGATTTTACCGGCGCCCTTTTCCTTCAGGAGTGCCGCAACCTCTAACATACTGTCCCCGGAAGAAATCATATCGTCAATAATAATCATATCTTTGCCGGAAACGTCAGCGCCTAAGAATTCATGGGCAACAATGGGGTTTCTTCCGTCTACAATGGTAGAGTAGTCACGGCGTTTGTAAAACATACCCATGTCTACACCCAGAACGTTTGCAAGGTAAATGGCACGTCCGGTACCGCCTGCATCCGGACTGATAATCATTAAATGGTCACTGTCCACCTGTAAATCCGGTTCTGCGCGGAACAGACCCTTGATAAACTGATAAGCAGGCTGAACAGTTTCAAATCCGTGAAGCGGGATTGCATTTTGCACACGGGGATCATGGGCATCAAAAGTAATGATATTGTCCACACCCATGTCTGTAAGTTCCTGTAAAGCCAATGCACAGTCTAAAGATTCTCTGCCGGTTCTTTTGTGCTGGCGGCTTTCATAGAGAAATGGCATAATGACATTTACTCTGCGGGCTTTACCTCCTACAGCGGCAATGATTCTCTTTAAATCCTGAAAATGGTCATCAGGGGACATGTGGTTTTCTTCCCCACACAGAGAGTAGGTAAGGGAATAGTTGCATACATCGACCATAAGGTACAGGTCATCACCGCGGACAGATTCCTCTAACAGTCCTTTTGCTTCTCCGGATCCAAAGCGGGGAGCCTTGGCGCTGATGAGATAGGAATCTCTTTCATAACCTTCAAAGGTCAGATTGTTCTTTTCCTGATGATCCCGATCCTTGCGCCATTTTACGATATAATCGTTTACTTTGTTTCCCAGTTTTTCACAGCTTTTTAGCGGGATAATACCCAGGCGTCCTACGGGAAGGGAATCTAAAGGTGTTGCAGTTTTTGATGACATGTTCATTTTCCTCCTAAAAGTCTTTTTTGGATTCGTATATCATTTCCCACTAGCTTCAGCATGGTGTAATTGCTGGTGACTCTGGAAAAGGTCCTCTCGGAATAAGTTTCCATAAAGTCTGCCAGAGTCAGGTTTGTGGAGATGATCGTGGATTTTTTGTTCATAATTCGCTCATTGATGCAGCAGAATAGCTGGGAAGAAACAAAGCTGTTGGTCAGTTCTGTACCTAAATCATCAATAATGAGCAAATCACAGTCGTAAACAAAGGCTGCCATATCTGCGGACTCCGTGTCTTTTTCAAAAGCATTTTTGGACAGTAAATCAAATAAATCAAAAGAAGTAAAATATAGCACAAAGAAGGACCTGTCCAGTAATTCTTTGGCAATACAGTGTGTGAGATAGGTTTTTCCCACTCCGGTTTCTCCGTAGATTAACAGATTTCCCGGTTCCTCCTGAAAGTGTTCGATGAAATCCCAGGCTTTGTCGTAGGCATTCTGGGCAGACTCCAGTGAAGTGATGCCAGTAGAGGGGTCTGTAAGTTCAGGAGAGTAATAATCAAAGGAAAAGGCGGCAAAGTTTTCCGTATCCAGTATATCCCGGATATTGGACTGGGTATACAGCAAATCTACTGCCGCTTTCCGGAAACAAGAGCATTTTTCGTTTCCGATATATCCGGTATCCTTACAAAGAGGACAGTCATAATGCAGATCCAGATAGTCAGAAGGATATCCGTTTGTTCGCAGAAGCTCTGCTTTTTCCCTGGAGAGCTTCTGTATTTTTTCAGACAGGTCAAAGTCCTCTCCTTTTTGGGCGCCTAAAAGCAGACGCGCCTTTAAAAGCCCAAGTCCGGCGATTTCCCGGCGGATTTCTCCAAGGCGTGGAATCCGGGCTTCTGCCTGTCTAATCCGCTCGTCCTGCTGATGCTTGTGCAGAAGCTGTTTTTGATTGTAGTTACGCATAAGCGCATCGTATTGAAAATTTTTCAGTGACACAGTGAAATCTCCTTACCTGGTGACCTATTTTCCCAGAAGCTGGGTTTCCAGTTCTGCCATGTTGTTGTAATTTCTCTGATGAAAATTGTTGAATCTGTTTTTTGAAGCGGGAGCTTTTTGTTTTGGCGTAGCCTCTTTGACCTTTGCAGCCTTTTTTTGGTGGAAGTTCAAATCCAGAGAGTCGATATCAGAAAGATGATGTACCCCTTGTTTGAACCAGCTTTCCAGAATACTGTCTGCATAGGAAAAGCTGGCTTTTCCTGTTGCCAGAACCGTGCGGCTGCATGCCTCGGAAATAATTTCCAAAGTGAAACCGTATTGATTCAGCCAGAGGTTCATGTATTGGATTTCTTTGTCCAGAGGATTGCGATTTTTAATACCGAAAGCCCTTAATATTGTAAAATAGTTCCGATTATAAAGGTTGGTTTCCTCCTTTGCCTGGGTCACTGTGGTGATACCCTGTTCCGCCCAGGCAAGTCCTACCTTCTTTATGTAAGCCATGCTGGAGCTTCCTTTGGATACGCAGTATTCCAGAAGGTATTCCATCAGGTCTGCGTTCAGATGTACCTCGTCATAAAGATATAAGAGGGTTTCCATATCTGTAGCAGAAAGGGTTTTTCCAAGATACTGCTCTGCAATAAAAAGAATTTGCCGTACCTCGTCCCTGTTTTTTAAATCCTGCTTTTTATCAGGAGTCAATGCAGGCTGCGCTGACGACAAAGAGAGTTCTGTCTTTTGTACAGGCTGCTGCTGCGGTTCTTTTGCGTCTGCAGAGGAAACAGCGGACACAGCACATTCCAAAGAAGAGTCAGCGCCCGGCAAAAGGGGGGCAAAGGAAACCCCGGTAAGTGTTCCAAGGCTGTTCAGAGAAAGTTTCAAAACACCTGCCTTTTCCCAGTAGCGCAGGGCTCTTTGCACATCAGTTTCTGTACAGTTTAAGGCATCTGCCACAGAAGCAAAATTCAGCGTATGTTTCCCGCAGGAAGCATGTCGCAGAAGATAGAGATAGATTTTTACAAATTCGCCGTTAGCTGAAGGCATATAGTAATCCAGAAAGGTATTGGATATAAACGTATACGCTCCTGGAAAAGGGGGGTAAATTTCAAACTGTCCCATATCGAATTTCCTTTACATTCAGAATTTTGTTCATAATGAATCAGTTTCAGTATAGCACACAATTTTTAAAAAGAGAATAAGGTTTTTTTGAAACAGCAAAAAAGCAAGAATTTTGAAAATGTGTGTGGGAAATGTGGATAATGTGGATAAAAAGGTGGACTATTTTTTATGGGAAACCTAAAAATGTCGAAAATAGGGGGATTTTCGTGTGTTTTTTAGAGGGGGAGTGTCGGATTATGTCAACTTTGAAATGCACAAAAAAATCCACATGTCTGTGGGAAAAGACATGTGGAAGAAAATGTGGATAATGTGGATAACTTTACATACCAAGGAGGTTTTCGCCGATTTTATACACATCTCCGGCTCCCATAGTTATCAACACATCTCCGTGGATACAATTTTTTAATAAAAATTCTTCAATCTCATCAAAGGTGGAAAAATAATAAGCGTTTACACCTTTTTGAGCAATTAAATCCCGCAAATCTCTGGAGGAAATTCCCAGAGTGTCGGTTTCTCTTGCAGCATAAATGTCAGCCAGTACAACCTTATCGGCAAGAGAGAGCGCTTCGGCAAATTCCGGCAGGAGAGCTTTGGTGCGGGTGTAGGTGTGAGGTTGGAACACGCACCAGGTGGTGTTGTGTGGATATTTGGCAGCCGTTCTGAGGGTGGCGGCAATTTCTGTGGGGTGATGTGCGTAGTCATCAATCACGGTTACGCCGGCAACCTTTCCTTTATACTGAAAACGGCGGTTTGTGCCTGTAAAGTGCAGCAGTCCCTTTTGAATGGTTTCCGTTTCAATGCCGACCTTCAGTCCCAGGGCAATGGCAGAGAGCGCATTGGAAACATTGTGTACGCCCGGTACCGCAAGGGTAAAATGTCCGATAAGTTTGCCGTCTTTTGTGCAGTCAAAGGACGGGTGTGCAAATTCATCAAAGACAATATTTTCTGCCTTGTACTGTGCGTCCTTTTCCAATCCGTAGGTAATGATTTCACATGGCAGGTCTTTGGTAATTTCTTCAAAATTTGGAATATCGCCATTTATAATCAGGGTACCGTCAGCAGGCAGCTTTTGTGCAAACAGGCGGAAGGAATGACGGATATCATCAAGGTCCTTGAAAAAGTCCAGGTGGTCGGCATCGATATTTAAAATAATGCTGATTTTCGGGAAAAAGCTTAAAAAGCTGTTGGTGTATTCACATGCCTCTGTAATAAAGGTTTCGGATTCTCCTACCCGGATATTTCCTCCAATGGCAGGCAGAATACCGCCTACGGAAATGGTAGGGTCCGTGTCTGCTTCCAGAAGGACGTGAGAAATCATAGAGGTTGTGGTTGTTTTACCATGAGTACCGGAAACTGCAATGGGCAGTTCGTAATTTTTCATAATCTGTCCCAGCAGGTCTGCACGGGTAAGCATAGGGATATTTTTTTCCCTGGCCTGAGCAAACTCCGGATTGTCCGGGTGAATGGCAGCGGTGTAGACAACTAAATCGATGTCCTCTTTAATATTAGAAGCTCTCTGGACAATATAAATTTTGGCGCCTTTTTCTTCCAGATGCTTTGTCAGGGCAGATTCTTTGGAATCAGAGCCGGAAACAGGGAAGTTTTCGCCTAAAAGTATTTCTGCCAGGCCGCTCATGCTGATGCCGCCGATACCGATAAAATGAATATGAATTGGTTTATGAAAATCAATCTGATACATAATACAGAATCCCTTCTTTTCTATTTGATATTGTTATAATAAATTATACCCATTTTTCCCCTGGTTGGAAACCCTTTTCTTTTTTATGGTTAAAAGCAGGTAAAATGTAACAAAAAGAAGGAAAATGTCGAAAAAAAATTGTTAAAAATGTTCACTTTTATGAGGCGATATGTTATAATAAAAAAACCATAGAATATACAAGAGGTGATTGCATGATAAAGAAAGAGATGATTGCCATGTTGCTGGCAGGCGGACAGGGCAGCCGCTTAGGTGTTTTGACTGCAAAGGTAGCAAAACCCGCAGTAACATTTGGTGGAAAGTACAGAATTATAGATTTTCCACTCAGTAATTGCATTAATTCAGGAGTGGATACCGTAGGTGTGCTGACACAGTATCAGCCTTTGCGTCTGAATACCCATATCGGAATTGGTATTCCCTGGGATTTGGATAGAAATGTAGGAGGGGTTTCTATTCTTCCTCCGTATGAAAAAAAGACAAATACAGAGTGGTACACAGGTACTGCAAATGCCATTTATCAGAACCTGGCATATATGGAAAACTTTAATCCGGATTATGTGTTGATTCTGGGCGGCGACCATATTTACAAAATGGATTATGAGGTTATGCTGGATTTCCATAAGGCAAATAAGGCAGATGTTACAGTAGCATGTATGCCGGTACCGTGGGAAGAGGCATCACGCTTCGGCTTGGCGATTACAGATGAAACAGGAAGAATTACAGAATTTGAGGAGAAACCTGCAGAGCCTAAGAGCAACCTGGCTTCCATGGGTATTTATATTTTCAGTTGGCCGGTATTAAAAGAAGCTCTGATCGCTTTAAAAGACCAGTCTGGCTGCGATTTTGGAAAGCATATTCTTCCTTACTGTAAGGAAAAAGGACAGAGACTCTTTGCCTATGAGTATAATGGTTACTGGAAAGACGTGGGAACTCTTGGATCTTACTGGGAAGCAAATATGGAGCTGATTGATATTATTCCTGAATTTAATCTGTATGAGGAATTCTGGAAAATTTATACAAAGGGCGATATTATTCCGCCACAGTATATTGCAGCAAATGCAGTTGTGGAAAGAAGTATTATTGGAGAGGGAACAGAAATTTACGGAGAGGTACATAATTCGGTTATCGGTGCAGGTGTTACCGTGAAAAAAGGCGCTGTGATCCGGGACTCCATTATTATGAAGCAGACCGTTATCGGGGAAAATGATGTGATTGACAAAGCGATTATCGCAGAAAATGTTACGGTTGGTGATAATGTTGTTATGGGCATCGGAGAAGAGGTACCCAATAAGGTGAAACCGGCAGTTTATTCTTTTGGTCTGGTAACAGTAGGGGAAAATACAGTGATTCCTTCCAATGTACAGATTGGAAAGAATACAGCAATTGTAGGAATTACGACTGCAGAGGACTACCCGGACGGTATTCTTGAGAGCGGAGAGATTTTGAATAAGGAAGGTGAGATGGAATGAGAGCAATAGGTATTATTCTTGCCGGCGGCAATAATCACAGAATGAAAGAATTATCACAGAAGAGAGCCATTGCAGCAATGCCTGTTGCGGGCAGTTACCGCAGCATTGATTTTGCTCTCAGCAATATGTCAAACTCCCATATTCAAAAGGTGGCAGTGCTGACTCAGTATAATGCAAGGTCATTAAACGAACATCTCAGTTCCTCTAAATGGTGGGATTTCGGAAGAAAGCAGGGAGGACTTTACACTTTCACACCAACCATTACACCGGACAATAGCTTCTGGTATCAGGGAACAGCAGATGCCATTTATCAGAATCTGGAATTTTTGAAAAACAGCCATGAACCCTATGTTGTTATCGCATCAGGCGACTGTGTATACAAGCTGGATTATAACAAAGTACTGGAATATCACATTGCAAAAAGAGCAGATATTACAGTGGTCTGCACAGATGTACACGGAGAAGATGCTACAAGATTCGGCTGTCTGAAAATGAATGAGGACTGCAGAATTGAGGAATTTGATGAAAAGCCTATGGTTGCACAGTCCAATACGATTTCAGCAGGTATTTATGTCATCAGAAGAAGACAGTTGATTGAGCTGATTGAGAAATGCGGTCAGGAAGGCAGACACGATTTTGTAAGAGATATTTTGATTCGCTACAAAAACCTGAAGAGAATTTACGGATACAAAATTAATACATACTGGAGTAATATTTCTACAGTAGAGTCTTATTATCAGACAAATATGGATTTCCTGAAACCGGAAATCAGAGATTATTTCTTCCGACAGTATCCGGGAGTACAGTCTAAGATTGATGATTTGCCTCCTGCAAAATACAACCCGGGAGCATCTGTGAAAAACAGTTTGATTTCCAGCGGCTGTATTATCAACGGGCAGGTGGAGAATTCCGTATTGTTTAAAAAGGTTTTTGTGGGCAATAACTGCGTTATTAAAAACTCCATTATTTTAAATGATGTATACCTTGGAGATAATACCCATATTGAAAACTGTATTGTAGAGAGCCGGGGAACAATCCGTGCAAATTCTTACTACAGCGCAGAAGAAGGAATCAGGGTAGTTATTGAAAAGAACGAACGTTATGTTCTTTAAAAGAAATATTTTTTAAAAGACAGAAAGCACGACTGCATAAGCGGCTAGGAAAGGGGAAGGTTGTATGAACATTACAGATGTAAGAATCAGACGCGTAGCAAAGGAAGGCAAAATGAAAGCAGTGGTATCCATTACCATTGACGAGGAATTCGTAGTACATGATATTAAGGTGATTGAAGGCGAAAAAGGGCTGTTCATTGCTATGCCAAGCCGCAAGGCAACAGACGGGGAATATCGGGATATTGCACACCCCATTAATTCTGCAACCCGTGAAAGAATACAGAATATTATTCTGGAAAAATATGAGCAGGTACTGGCAGAAGAGCCATTGGAAGACCTGGAAGAATAAGGGGAAAATAAACGTATAAAAAATAAGAGAAGAAAAGGGGCTGCCAACGAAAGGGCAGCCTCTTTTTGGCTGTGTTTGGGAAAAAGGCAGTTCCTGAGTTGGGAACTAACGTTCTGAACGCTGAAAATCTTTGGAGTTTATGTTTGTCAGTCGGGCTTTGTCCCTGTCGTCTGGTTTGGCTCAGTACATTTGCCGCCAGCCGGAGGGATATTTGTTTTTCAGGGTGTTTCCCACGGCTTTGCCCCAGCCTAAGGGGAAGCCGTCCGTACAGACAAGCTGCCATCCATTTTTCTTTGGAATTTCTTCCTCTGTAAGCAGTAGGGTTTCTCCTTTCAGATACCGGGAAATACGCTCGTCAGAGGCGGACAGATTCAGAGTATGGGCATAGTCCTCACTGGAAAGAGCCATGGCAAAAGGCTGAGAAGGCTCAAAGCGGTTTTTCTTTAATTCTCCAAGAAAAAGTCCGTTTCTCAGGAATTTGATTCCCTTTAAGTTGCTGGTGTCCTTGTCCGATAGATAGTAAACATTGCTGCCACGAACTTCTATGTGCTGAAAATCATAGGAAGTCAGAACATTTTGGAAGAAATTTTCTAAAAGCTTTTGGGAAGTCTTGTCCAGTTTGGTTTTGGGAAGCTCCTGAGAGGGCGAAAGATTTCCTTGTTTTTCCATAAGCGCCAGGAAATGTCCCTCTCCTTCCATACGGTGGGGGAATATGCGGACACATTTTTTCAGTTGTTCATTATGGTTTCCAAGCGCGGGATTCCCGGAAGCAAAGCCATCATATGGGGCAATGTCCAAAAGACGCATTTGTGGGAAGTTTTCCAGGACAAAGGAAATCAACCCTTCATTTTCCACTGAAGAAAAGGTACAGGTGGAATACAGCAGTTTTCCTCCGGGCTTCAGCATGGAAATGGCATTGGCAATAATATCCTTCTGGATTTTGCCAAAGTACTCTGGTCGGGTTTCGTCCCAGGTTTTGGCAACGTTCGGATCTTTTCGGAACATACCTTCTCCGGAACAGGGGGCGTCTACTAAAATTTTGTCAAAGAATTCCGGAAAGTATCCGGCAAGACGTCCGGGTGTTTCGTTTGTAACCATGGAGTTTCGGATTCCGAAAAGTTCCAGATTGCGAAGAAGCGCTTTTGCACGGGAATTGCTGATGTCATTGGCGACCAGGAAGCCTTTCCCCTGCAGCTTTGCCCCCAGAGCGGTTGCTTTTCCTCCCGGTGCGGCGCACAGATCCAGAACATATTCACCCGGTAGAATTTCCAGGCGGTCTGCCGGCGTCATGGCGCTTGGCTCCTGGAGATAATAAAGTCCGGCGGCATAATAAGGGTGTCTGGAAGGTCTTTCGTCTTCCCGGTAGAAAAATCCGCCGGATACCCAGGGAATGGGGGTCAGGGAAAAAGGAGAGATTTCCAGAAATTTTTCTACGGAAATTTTGTTTGTATTGACTCGAAGACCAAACTTGCGGGGAACTTCATAGCTTTTTAAAAAAGCGGGATATTCCTCCTGAAGCATTTCTTTCATGCGGGACAAAAATAATTGCGGCAGTTGTTCCATATATCATAATCCTTTCTGTATTCTAAAAATCTGATTTAAAATTCAATCCTTGTTTTCTCTATTCTAATCGCAATCCTGAAATTCGTCAAAGGATTCTGCTTTTTTCTGAGAAAGGCCGGAGGAAAAAATTTCGTGAAGAAGATAAGCTACTGTATCATTGGGAGCATTTTTCCAGAAATTATCCAGCCAGCGTCCTGTTTCCAGAAGCATATCGGGAATATGCTCATCTTTGTTTTTGCATTTCTGGTAGACTGCCTCAATGTCATCTATGAATTTATACGCATGCATGTCCCAGATAAATTTGTGCAGAGCTGTAAGCTCCAGATAATCTGTGAGCAGACACAGACGACGGAAGTCATCAAAGGTCATCTCTGCCTTATCTAAGATTTTCTGACGGTCGGTATCCTCACAAATACTATAAAAAGTGATTTCATCTAACATTAGTCTTTTTTTAAATTTACTTAAATTTGCCATACTATCTGCTCCTGACTGTAACCTCATAGTTACTATTCGTTTTCATTATAAAGCTACTTGACAGGGAAAGCCATAGAAAAGTAAAAAAAGCAAAGGGAAAGTTTGCATAAGAAAAATATTAGAAGGTCTGTTAGAACAGAGCGGAAAACTATAGAATTTCAAGTTTGAATGGAAAATAAAAAATGCTGGAAACCTTTGATGTTCCAGCATTTTCCTGTTAATCGAAGCGACGTGATTCGAACACGCGACCTCTGCGTCCCGAACGCAGCGCTCTACCAAACTGAGCCACGCCTCGATTACATGACGTAGTATAATATAAATCCAGGAGAATGTCAACACTTTTTTTGAAGAATTTTTAAAAATATTTATTATGTTTAATATTTCGCTATAGTTGCTTGTGTTTGCTCAATTCAATAAATTTATATTTACTTCATCAGCTTCTGAATCGTCTTGCACAGCTCCTCAACCGCTTCTTCCCCATTTCCCGCCTCTATATCATCGACCACACAGGTTTTGATATGGTTGGACAGCAGGACTTTGGAAAAACTGTTCAGCGCCGCCTGAACCGCTGATACCTGGTTTAATATATCGACGCAGTATCGCTCGTCTTCCACCATCGCCTTCACACCGCGCACCTGTCCCTCGATCCGGTTTAAACGTTTCAGCAGATCTTTTTCTTCGGTCAGGTTTCTGTGTTTGTGACGTTCCGTCTCTCCTCCCTGACAGACCTGCGCTTGTGATTCACATTTACAACAGCCCATGCTTTTCTCCTATCTTTTATCAAAATGCTGCGAAATGGCATATTAATTCCACCATTTCGCAGCTTTTTTCATCCTACTGAATCGAGTCCACCTTATAATCCTGTGCCTCAACCGCCTCTTTCAACGTATCGTCCGCCACATCCGCACTCATGCTTACGACCGCGGTTCCTTTCTCATGGCTGACCTCTGCGCTCTCCACGCCTGCCAGTGCCTCCAACGCCTTCTTTACGCGTGCCTCACAGTGTCCACACATCATTCCTTCGATATTCATTGTCTTTGTCATCGTTATTCCCTCCATATTTATATTATTTTTTTGATTCTCACTTTTTTGCATTTCTTTTGAAACAGTTTCATTTCCATTTGCTGTTTGCCCAATTGACCGGGTGTCTTCTGCCCCCATCCTAACTGCACCTGCGTTTTCTGCCTTTTCTCCACCTTTATTAGCAGCCTTCTCAGCCCTCTTCCGCATCGGATGATCCTTCGATGCATCGTGCATCTTAAACAGATTCAGCCGCAGCGCGTTCGTCACTACGCAGAAGCTGGATAAGCTCATCGCTGCAGCGCCGAACATCGGATTTAATTTCCATCCAAAGATAGGATACCACAAACCGGCTGCAAGTGGAATACCCACAACATTGTAAAAGAATGCCCAGAACAGGTTTTCGTGAATATTTCGAAGCGTCGCACGGCTTAGACGGATTGCCGCCGGAACATCACTCAAACGGCTCTTCATCAGCACCACATCCGCGGCATCAATCGCGATATCTGTACCGGCTCCGATCGCGATACCTATATCGGCACGCGTGAGCGCCGGGGCATCATTGATACCATCACCGACCATTGCCACCTTGCCCTGTTCTTTCAGGCTGCGGATGACACTCTCTTTCCCATCCGGAAGTACTCCGGCAATGACTTCATCCACACCAGCCTGTGCCCCAATCGCACGGGCGGTCCGCTCATTATCTCCGGTCAGCATGACCACACGGATTCCCATGTTCTGCAGTTCCTTGACCGCCTGCGGGCTGTCTTCCTTGATGACATCTGCCACGGCAATCATACCAGCCAGACGACCATTTTTCATAAAGCACAGCGGTGTCTTGCCTTCCGATGCCAGGCGCTCAAAGGATGCCTGTTCCTGTGCGGACACCGTCGTACGTCCGCTGATATAGGAAAAGCTTCCGCCTGCCAGTGAAGCGCCGTCTAACGTACCGGAAAGTCCATTACCCGGCAGCGCCTGGAAATCAGCCGCCTCCGGCGCATCCATCTGCTGTTCTTTTGCATAGAGAAGAACAGCTTTCGCCAATGGGTGCTCACTCTTCTTTTCCAGAGAAAGCGCCAGGCTTACCAGCTCCTTCTCAGTCACACCTCCGGACGGGATGACGTCGGTCACACGCGGCTCGCCGCTGGTGATCGTACCCGTCTTATCAAGCGCTACAATGTCCATTTTTCCGGTTTCTTCCAGTGAAACAGCTGTCTTGAACAAGATTCCGTTTTTCGCGCCCATGCCGTTGCCGACCATAATCGCAACCGGCGTAGCCAGTCCCAGTGCACACGGGCAGCTGATAACCAGTACGGAAATACCTCGCGCCAATGCGAATCCAAACGTCTGTCCTGCCAGCAACCAGACAATCGTTGTCACCACTGCGATCGTGATAACCGCCGGGACAAACACGCCGGAAACCCGGTCTGCAATCTTGGCGATCGGCGCTTTCGTCGCCGCCGCGTCGCTGACCATGCGGATGATCTGCGACAGGGAGGTATCTTCACCGACTCTCGTCGCCTCACAGCGCAGATAACCAGACTGGTTGACCGTTGCTGCCGAAACCGGGTCACCCTGTGCCTTATCCACCGGAATACTCTCGCCGGTCAGTGCTGCCTCGTTGACCGCGCTTGCTCCTTCCAGGACCACGCCGTCCACCGGGATATTTTCACCTGGGCGTACAACAAATACATCACCCTTCTTTACCTCTTCAATCGGAACCTTTGTTTCCACTCCATCCCGGATGATAACAGCTGTCTTCGGTGCCAGTTTCATCAGTCCCTTTAAGGCATCCGTCGTTTTTCCCTTGGAACGCGCCTCCAGCATTTTTCCGACTGTGATCAGCGCCAGAATCATTGCCGCCGACTCAAAGTAAAATTCATGCATGTAGGACATGACTGCCGTGTCGTTGCCCTTTAACTGTGCGTCCGTCATCGCAAACAACGCATATGTGCTGTAAATAAACGACGCGCCAGAACCAAGTGCTACCAACGTGTCCATGTTCGGGGCGCGGTGTAAAAGTCCCTTGAAACCACTGATAAAGAATTTCTGGTTAATCACCATGATAATTCCGGCCAAAAGGAGCTGTAAAAGTCCCATCGCCACATGGTTGCCATCCATAAAGTGCGGCAGCGGCCAGCCCCACATCATATGTCCCATCGACATATACATAAGGACTGCTAAGAATCCCAGCGATGCGATCAGACGGTGTTTTAAAACCGGCGTCTCCCGATCTTTTAAGGCGTCCTCTGCCTCCGACGCGCTCTGCGCCTGCGCTGCAGCGCCCTGTCCTTTCAGGGATGCGCCATATCCGGCATCTTCCACTGCATGAATCACGGTCTCCGGCGGCACATCGCCCTCGACGCCCATCGAATTTGTCAGCAGGCTGACCGAGCATGCCGTGACACCCGGCACTTTCGATACTGCCTTTTCAACCCGGCTGCTGCATGCCGCGCAGCTCATGCCGGTTACTGTATATTGCTTCATGGTCTCCTCCTATCTCTTAACTGTCCTTATAATATACCCCCACAGGGTATATGTCAACCCCAATTTCATTTATAATCTGTAACGGTTCAGTATCTTCACAGTCACGCGCAAAAAGACCCTGTCCGGAGAATTCCCCTTACAGAGTCTTTTATACATTCGCATCTATGCCGCCCTTTGGCGGGCATAGACATTATTCCATTTTTATCTGTGCATCATCCAAACAGCACGCCCAGCACGCCGTAGGACAGAATCGACATAATCACCGTCGCCAGCGCGATACCGACTAAAATCGCGCCAAATGCCTTGCCAAATTTCATGTGGAGCAGGGATGCCACCAGCGCGCCTGTCCAAGCGCCGGTTCCCGGAAGCGGGATGCCGACAAAGAGCATCAGCCCCCAGAACTCATATTTTTCGATCTGCCCTTTTTTGCTCATCGCTTTGCGTTCCAGCCACAGCGCAATACCACGGAAACACGGAACCTTCTTCATCCACTCCAGCACATGGCGGATCAGAAGCAGGATAAACGGGATCGGCAGGATATTTCCCACGATACAGATCGGGATCGCCCGCAGGATCGGCACGTTTAAGAGTGCCGGTGACGCAGCCAGAAGCCCGCCTCGAAGTTCCAGAATCGGAATCATCGAGATAATGAAGATAATTGCCTCCTTCGATATGACTCCGGATAAATTAGCTGTAAACCATTGTACCAGTGAATCCATAAATTATGCCTGCTCCCCGCTGTTATTTTCATTCTGTGCCGCAGTATCGGTGGTGTTCTCCGAAACAGAGTCCGAAGCATCCGCGGAATCCGCGTCTGGGCCAGCCGTGCCTTCTGTTTCTGCGTCTTCAAGCGCCTCATCTGCTGCAGCTTCATCCTTCTCTTCAAAGATAGTCTCCTGCATCTCCTCCGGTTCTTCCGGCTCATGCACATCTGCAGATGTCGTCGAATCCATCGGCGCACCGCACCGGCTGCAGAATGCCGCATTTTTCTCCACCTTTGCGCCGCACTCCGCGCAGACTCTTGTGCCCTCTAACTCGGCAATCTCATCCTCCAGGGACGCAATCTTCACAAGCCCAGCCTGGATAGTGTGGAACTCATCTGCAAATTTCCCTTCCAGCTCGCCCTCATGTCTGTCATAGTATGCTTTTCCCAGTGTGATATATGCCTTATTAATCTTATCTTTCTCGGCGGACAACTTCGATTTCAGCTGTAATACGCCTGTAATGTCCTTTACCCGGTTCGCAGCTTCCTTGCTCTTATCGCTGATCACCTTTCCAAGCTCATCGAAAAATGCCATATTTCTTCCTCCTCTGCGGGATATGTACGCCTCAAATTTTGTTCTGCCTGATGGGACGGCGCATCGCTGTTCTAAATGCAACGGCAGGTTCATGCAAAACCAAAGCGTCTGATATTTTCTCATAACGATTCAGCCGGTTTTTGCATCAAATACATAAACCGGCTGAACCGCTACGTTTCCCTTTATTTTAGCCCCTACGGGGGAGAAAGTCAATCTTTTGCATCCCTGAATCAACTCCAGGCAGCTTTTTTAATACGCAAACACCCGGTTCAGCCGCATCAATTCCGGTGTCAGGCCGAAGGTCGATTTCACAAACTCCGGAACCTTGCCATAGCGGAACGAGCGCTGGTAGATGCCATACTGACCCGATTCATCCATTTCATAGTCCGCCGCATATTCCCCATCATACAGGGCATTCTGACCGGCATCCACCGTATATGTCTGACCTATCTCATTTTCCTCCATTGAATTTACCGAATCCCTCAAATCATCCTCTGAAACTGCCCCTGTGTCCTCTGTACCGGACACATATACTGCAATATTGATCCCTTGATATGCCTCCGCCATTTGATTGATCTGCACCATATCATCCGAAGCGGAGTTTGCAAGAATTTCTGCAATCTGTTCCGGATCTGTAATCGTCACCTCGCGTCTGCTGTTATTCTGAAGATACTCCCGCTGGCGTTTTCCAAGCTCTGTATCTGCCGGTGCCAGCTGATCCTCTGGAATCTTGCCACCCTGATACTGAAGCACGATTTTTTCTGTATTTTCCGGCGTCACCTTGCTGCCGACCTCAGTACCACACTGTTTCAGAATCGCGATCGTCTCCTGGAAGGACGGATAAATCGGGTAATAATCAAACTGGTTAAATGTGTCATAATAGCCGCCATTTTTACGAATCACATCAATCATCGCCTGCATCTCATTTGTCTTAAACTGAATCTCCGCGATCGGCATCTCCTCCCGGCGCATATCCGGCGTCAGAGCCATCAGCTCTTTCTGGTATGCAGCAAGAAGCGCCGCCTTCGTCTGCTCATCCGGAAGCTTCACATGGCTGCAGTCCTCTTCCTCTTTGTAATTGATGCCTGCGGCATCGTCTGCCTGTAGGGACAGCACCGGGTACATTCCCAGTTTATAGCTCTGATTTTCATAAATGGAATCTAGCTGTTCCCGCAGCTCCGTTACATTGATCGTGCGGTAATTACGGTAAACGGTTTTTCCATTGTTCAGATGCCAGGACAGCACGATCGAATCATAGCGTGAATCCAGATCCGTCTCACTCATCCAATCCTGTCCGCCGTTCAAATGCTTCCGCTGTCTGGAAGCTGTCTCGATGCCCTGCGCGCCAATTTCCCGCAGGACACGGATTCCATCCTCATCCGAGATCTGCATTTTATCTGCCACATCTCCCTGGGACGCCCATTCCATTCCAACACTGTAGCCATCCCTATACATTCTCGGAGTCACATGGTAAGCCCCTGCCGCATTGTTGTCCAGCGCATCACAGTAAATACCCGCGTATGCAACCTTGTCAGCATCCGGCAGATAGCTGTCATATCCTGCCACATCCAGGCGGAACCCTAAGAAAATGGCTGCCACTGCCACCGCACTGATGACAAGCTGTCTCTTATGCGCAAACAAGCTCTTAAAATCGAAATGATAGATAATTTCGATCAGGCAGCTGGTGATGAGCAGTCCGCAGGTCAAGCCAAACACGGTCCAGATATCATCATTCAGGATTGACCGGAAAATCATTCCGGAAAACAGCGTGATCGGCACAACCAGAAGGAAACGGATCACCGGCTCACTTACCTTAAATGCCATCGCTCTTCCAGCCGCCTCAGACGGGCGTTTCCGGTACAGGAACATTCCCAGACCAAAGAGCAGGGCTGCCACTGCCAATGCAATGACTGCCATCCGGGTGGGATGATCCGAACCAATTGCCGTGCCGTACCAGAAAACCGGTGAGGTCCGCTCGCACCAGCGCAGCAGGAAATTGCCATTGTCATAAAACGTCATGAAGTATTCGGAAAAATACGTCGATACCACTGCAGCCACACCCGGCCCCCAGCTAAAAAGCACGCCGGTTCCCAGTAAACCCACGATCAGATTGCCTGTCAGAATCACTGCCAGCACAACCGTCATGTACACCAGTGTAAAAAAGCACATATGCTGTACATACCCAATCAGCAGGGTTCCCCATGAAAATGGTGCGCCCTTTACCTGCAGCATCACTCCTGCCGCCAGCAGAAATACCAGATACGGGACTGCCAGATACAGGATACCGTCCAGGCAGGTCACAGTATAAAGCATTTCACGGCTAATCGGAAGGCTGTGAAAAAAATCCGTTTTCTTTTTCGAATGGAGGTACGAAAAACCGGACGCTGCCAGCACCACTGCCGCCACAATCAGGATAAATACCAGCATTGCATTCTGGATCGAATACATATGCAGCATCTCATTGGTCAGCTTTAATTTTGCTTCTGCTAACGCCGCTTCGACGCTCAGATCTTTAGACAAGTTATCCGGACGCAGCATTATGCTGGTTTCCAGCGCTGTCAGGACCGGAAACAGAAAAAAGCACAAAAGTGCGGTAAGCGCTACGCTCCAGAGACGCTGCTTCGTATTTTCTCTCATATATTTAAAAAACAAGCCTTTTGATGTCATAACCAGCCACCTCCGTTTCACTAATAAAGATCTCTTCCAGGGAAAGCGGTATCATTTCAAAAAACACCGGATGATACGCCTGTAAAATTGTCTGAATCTCTTCCCGTTTTCCGCGCACGGTAAGCGTCAGGAGACTTCCCCTCTGTTCCGTCTTTATAATATCGATTCCCTGCAAATCGCTGCTCCCCACTCCTGCCGGAAGCACACACTGAATCTTGTGAATATTTAACTTCATATCGTCCAGATCCTTTGAGAGAAGCATTCCTCCCTTGTGAAGCAGACCTACATGGTCGCAGATATCTTCCAGCTCCCGCAGATTATGAGAGGCGATGACCGGCGTGAGGTTCCGCTCCCCGATATCATTGGCAAAAAGACTCTTGACCGTCTGCCGCATGACCGGATCCAGCCCGTCAAACGTCTCGTCGCAGAACAGATAATCGGTTCCCGCGCAAATGCCCAGCAGCACAGCGAGCTGTTTTTTCATACCCTTCGAAAAGGTCTGCACCTTCCGCCGGCTTTCCAGTTCAAAATTCTTTAGCAGTTTATCAAACCGGGCTGCATCAAACTTCGGATAAATTCCCTGATAAAACACCTTCATATCTTCCGCCGTTCCATTGCTTAAGAAATACGGCTCATCCGGGATATAAAAGCACCGTGCCTTTACCTTTGTATTCTCAAATACCGTCTCATCATCAACCGTAACGCTTCCTTCGTCCGGCTTTAAAATACCGGCTGCCATCCGCAAAAAAGTACTTTTTCCGGCGCCGTTGGTTCCAATCAGACCAAAGACACTTCCATTGTGAATCTCCGCATGGATATGATCGACTGCCACTGTATCATAAAAACGCTTCGTCAGATTCTCAGCCTTTATCATTCCTGTTTCCTCCTTCCTCACTTCCATAGCTCTGGATGACCTGCTCCTGGAACTCCAGCATCGTGATGCCGGTTCCTTTTGCATCCCGGATCAGAAGTTCCAGCTGATCCCAGATCTCCTGCCGCTTCCTCTCCCGGATCTGCCGGTTATCCGCCACAAAACTGCCCCTGCCCTTAACCGAATAAATATATCCCTGGCGTTCCAGCTCTGCGTACGCCCGCTGGATCGTATTCGGATTCATCGACAGCTCCGTTGCCAGACTCCGCACGGATGGAAGCTGACTGTCCTGCTCCAAAATCCCCCGGACCATCAGATCCGACAGCTTCTCAACAATCTGCTCATAGAGAGGTCGTCGATCTTTATAATCAATCAGAATCATGCTCACATTCTCCTTTCCTCCATTCTGCCCTGTATCAAAAATAATAAGTGTATTAGTTCATTTAATACAGTTATAGTATACAAAAAGAGCAGTCGATTGTCAACCGACTGCCCTCTTACGATTTTCTTAACAACCTTTTTGGTTATATCCGAATAGAAACAAACTTCTGCAATCAAAGATTGATTACTGAGCCTGTGTCTCCTCAGCTGCCTCAGTCTCTTCTGTTTCAGCCTCAGTCTCCTCAACTGCCTCAGTCTCTTCCTCAGATGCCTCTTCGGTCTCTTCCTCGGAAACTTCCTCAGTCTCTTCTGTTTCAGCCTCAGTCTCCTCAACTGCTTCAGTCTCTTCTGCTGCTACAGTCTCCTCTGCTGCTGCAGTTGTCTCCTCTGCTTTGCTGCCGCAAGCGGTAAGAGCAGATGCTGCTACCATTGCACTCATAACTAAGATTGCTGCTGTTTTTGTAAGATTCTTTCTCATAATTATTCTCTCCTCTTTAAAACATACGATTTATGTTTTCTTGTACCTCATCGGTACAGGACTTATAATAAAAACAAATTATGTCCAAAATATGAACAGATAATTAACATTCACTAAATAAATCCCATATTTCTTACAAAAACCGAAAGCTTTCGTAAGAAAAATCCTTGTTTCTGTTGGTTTTACATTGTTTTTTTAAGTCTTTAAATCTTAATATATATGCGGCAGTTTTCTCGTTTCAATGCTGCTTTTTCCCAGTTTCCAGCTTATTTGTATTCTTTTTTTGTTTCTTTATGAACAATTTTCCCGATTTTGTGTTTATGATTTGTTCACAATTTAGCCAAATTTGAACGGTTGAAACCGGACTGAAATTCCGTCATATATTTCCGGTAGCGAAGCGGCAGGCGCGTTCGCTGGCAGGCTGGATTTTCCCGCTCCTTAATTCCTATCTGATGAAAAAATGCACTCCAGAGCGCCGCATATTCGCTCTGATCGGTTTTCCCGGAAAGCGCCTGCAGGGGTTCTGTCTCAGCCCCGCGCATCATATACCACCGCCCCTTTCCTGTCCAGACTCCCGCTTCCTGATGATTTTTATCATAGATAATAAATGGTTCCGATGGCAGGCGATCCGTAAAATACGGCATCAGCAATGCCGTCACCCGGTTTTTCGGACCAATCTCAGAAAACAGTACCTGATCGGAATATTCCGCAAACCGCATAAATTCTATCTGCAAATGCGCTTCATTGGCAACCGCGCGGTTGATCTGAAAGACTGTCTGCACCGCCGGTATCTGTAAATTGTCCGTGATACGTCTCCCTGCTGCCCCTGCGCCAAATCCACAGACCAGAAACCGGTAGACCGCCTCTGCCCGATCATCCCGTTCACTCAGTGCCGTGCGGTAAATCCAGCTGTACGCCAGTTCTGACAGGGATCTGCGCACCGAGCGCACGACTTTCTGCGCCTTGAGCTGATCCACCGCCACCTCCCGGTACTCCGAAAACAGGCTGTAATTATATTCGCCCTGTACTTCCAGCCGCACGTTCTCATGCCCCAAGCGGCTGCTCCAGGCATCATATACTCCTGTGAATATGCCTTCCGGACTGTCTTCACATACAAATACAACCATTTTTCTCTCCTCCGTCCGTTTCATACCTGCGCCATATGAAAATCATCAAACAACGACATCTGGCGGTACAGCCCGCTCTGTGACAGCTGCCACTGCTTCCGCTTTTCTTCACTGACTAGCTGTGCCGCGATCGCATCCTCATGGATCTGCACCGGGTACATCATCCGCCCTGAACAGGTAATGAAGTATACCGCCCGCTTCAACACAACTCCCATCTTTTTCAAATCTTCAAACCGAAGCGCCGTCTGCTTTCTCGCAGCGACAATCCGCATCGCAGACTTTACCCCGATGCCCGGAACCCGCAGAAGCGTCTCATACGGTGCCCGGTTTACCTCCACCGGGAACTCTCCCAGGTTCTGCAGCGCCCAGTCGCACTTCGGATCCAGAAACACATTAAAATTAGGGTGTTTTTCACTCAGAAGTTCCGACGCCCGGAAGCCATAGTAGCGCATCAGCCAGTCCGCCTGGTACAGACGGTGTTCTCGCAGAAGCGGCGGTCCGTCCGGAAGATCCGGAAGCAGGCTGTCCTCATTCACCTTGATAAACGCCGAATAAAAGACCCTCTTTAATCCAAAATTCCGATACAGCGCTTCCGCGACTGCAACCATCTGATAATCACTCTCCGGAGTCGCCCCGACAATGAGCTGCGTGCTCTGACCGCCGGGGACGAAATAATTCTTGCTGTTTGAGATATTTCCCAGTCCGAAACTGCCATAGATCGAGTGTCCCGGGATGACACGGGGGATCTCCGGTGTATGTGTCCTTCCAACCCTTTCATCCGTTTCCCCCGGCTCTTTCGACCTCATAAATCCTTTTACCTTGTCTCCATTCCGCCCCCAATCCATCTTTGTCTCTGTCTGATTCAGACTCAGAATTCCCTTGTCAGCCTGCAGACATTCCTTTTCCCCTTTTCCTATCGCTTTACCACCAATTCCATATCTCCCGTCTCCCGGAATCTGAATTTCTCCGCGCTCTTTCTGCGGAAGCCAGGCCCCTCTGCTCTCCAGACGCCCTTCCTGCTCCAGCTGTCTCGCGATCCCAGTCTGGATCTGGCGCATCGGGCGCAGTATCTTGTCCCGCGTCTTTCCCGGTGCCAGGCGCGCCAAACCATCAGCCGTCGGAAGCTCCAGATTCACACTCATCCGGTCCGCCAGAAAGCCCACTCTCTCAATCAGCTCCGGATCTGCCCCCCGGAATTGCTTTCACATGGATGTAACCGTTAAATCGATGGACCCGCCGAAGCCGGTACAAGGTCTGATACAGCAGTTCCATCGTGTGATCCGGTGTCTCCAGCACACCGGAACTTAAAAACAATCCTTCTATATAGTTGCGCCGGTAAAATTCCATCGTCAGACGGCAGACCTCCTCTGGCGTAAAGGAGGTACGGACCGTGTCATTGCTCCGACGATTGACACAGTAATGACAGTCATAGATGCACTGGTTCGTAAATAAAATTTTCAACAGGGAGATACAACGCCCATCCGAGGCAAAACTGTGACAGATGCCGTCCACCCGGCTGTTTCCAAGAAAGCCTTCCTTTCCCTTTCTACCCACGCCGCTGGATGTGCAGGCGGCGTCATACTTCGCCGCATCCGATAAAATTCTTAACTTTTCTTCGATTGAAAGATTTTCCTGTATCAGCATGAGGTTCTGCCTCCTCCCGTCCTACCGAACATTAGTTCTGGATTTATCATACCATACTCCCTTTTTAAATGCAAGCTTTTTCGAACATACATTCTGTCATTATTCCCATATGTGTTACTGTTCACGCATGCCCAGTAACGGGATTTTGCCGATGCTTTGCATTCCAAATCAGCAAAATCTGCAGCCAGAACTGTATCCGAACCTTGCCAATCTCCGCCTTTAAATTTTCTCTTAAAATATAATTTCGATAACACATGACAATATTTCTGATTGTTTTCCTCGCAAGCCGCGTTTATAATAAAGAAAGATTAAAGGTATAGAATGAATTATTCTTATAGGTAGGATGAAGGAGGAGTTTACAATGGCTATTTTAGTTACTGGAGGCGCCGGTTACATCGGCAGTCATACCTGCATCGAACTTTTAAACGCCGGATATGAGGTCGTTGTCATGGACAACCTTTACAATGCCAGTGAGGAAGCGCTGCGCCGCGTGGAGAAAATCACCGGCAAGCATGTAACCTTTTACAAAGCAGATATGCTGGATCACGAGGCAGTCAATGAGATTTTTGAAAAAGAATCCATCGATTCGGTCATTCATTTTGCAGGCTTAAAGGCAGTCGGGGAATCCGTTGCGAAGCCACTGGAATATTACCACAACAATATCACCGGAACCCTGATTCTCTGCGACGTAATGCGCAATCATGGCGTCAAGAAAATCATTTTCAGCTCCTCCGCTACCGTATACGGAGATCCGGCATTCGTCCCGATCACCGAAGAATGCCCGAAAGGCAAAATCACAAATCCTTACGGTCAGACAAAGGGAATGCTTGAACAGATTTTAACTGACCTGCACGTGGCAGATCCGGAATGGAATGTTGTTCTGCTCCGCTACTTCAACCCAATCGGTGCACACAAGAGCGGTCTGATCGGCGAGGATCCGAAGGGAATCCCGAACAACCTGGTTCCTTATATCGCACAGGTTGCTGTCGGCAAGCTGAAATGTCTCGGTGTCTTCGGCAATGATTACCCGACTCCAGACGGAACCGGTGTGCGCGATTACATCCACGTAGTTGACCTTGCGGTCGGTCATGTAAAAGCACTCCAGAAATTTAACGATAAGCCAGACGTATATATCTACAACCTCGGCACCGGCAAAGGCTACAGCGTACTCGATGTTGTCAAGGCTTACGAAAAAGCCTGCGGCAAAACAATTCCTTATGAAATCAAGCCACGCCGCGCCGGCGATATCGCAACCTGCTACTCCGATGCTACCAAAGCGAAAAATGAACTCGGCTGGGAAGCTCAGTACGGCATTGAGGAGATGTGCGCTGACTCCTGGAAATGGCAGTCGATGAACCCGAATGGATATCGGGACGCTGAGGACTAAGAGATGAAAAAGAATGTGCTTGGCACATTCTCGCGCCGAGCGCGGTCGCTTGCGACATGTTTCTGCTTCGCGCGAGTGTGCATCATTGGCACGTTAGTGCCTTTTTGTGTAATAGGGAATTCCAGGAAATTTCCTATTACATGACAAAAGCGGCTGACAGATGTCCATCCTAACATCTGCCAGCCGCTTTTTCTGTTCTTTATTTGTGTTCCGCAAATCCCCGCCGCATTTTTTCCAGCGCCCGCTTCTCGATCCGGCTCACATAAGAACGCGAAATTCCAAGTCTGGCGGCAATCTCCCGCTGCGTCTGTTCCTTTCCGCCAAACAGCCCGTACCGGCTGCGTAAGACGATTTTCTCTGTTTCTTTTAAACACGCTTCATAGGCGCGGTAAAGCTGTTCAATTTCCTGCTTTAAAATAATGGTTTCCAGAACTTCTTTTCCTTCTGCCTCCAGCACATCCATCCGGCTGACGGTTTCTCCGTCTTTATCTACCCCGATCGGGTCATATAACGAGATATCCTTTGCATATTTTTTACCAGCACGGAAGGTCATCAGAATCTCATTCGCTATCCTCTCCCAACGGATACATAGGTTGGTCAATGGGCGGCAAATCCGCCTCTCCATCCTCCGCAAAGAGGTAAACATAGGCATTTTTGCCGTCCCAGACCACCTTTTTGACGATGGTGCGCAGCAGGCGGCGTTTTTCCTCCAGCGTGGCAGAATCCACCGCGCTGGCGAAGGATTCGATCATCTCCTGATGGAAGGCGAACTCCTGATGGAGCATCCGGCTCTGCTCGGTGAGGGCTTCCAACTCGGAAAGTCTTGCCTGCTGAGTCTCGCTCTCCCGATGCAGTTCGTCGATCTGCTCCATGACGTACTTCGCAGAGGTGTCGCTGGCAACGGACAGGGACTCCACCAACCGCTTGATGCGGTCTTCCGTTTCGGTGTGTTTTTCCCGGAGCAGCGCCAGCTCTGCGTCGTAGCCCTCCTTGCTGCCGCTGATAACCTTCTTGGTCTGCGCCAGCAGCCGGGTAAGGGTCTCCTTGTCGGCGGAGAGCTTGCGGATCTCCTCGATGATTTTAGCGTCCAGCGTGTTGCCGTTGCAGTTTTTCATAGAGCAGACCGTGCCGTGGCTGCGCTCCTTGGTGGAGCACATATAGGTGTAGATCAGCTCGCCGTCCGCCGTGCGGCGGTTGGTCAGCTTCGGACGCATATAATCGCCGCATTCGCCGCACCGCAGCAGGCCGGATAGCAGTGCAACGTTGCTGCGCGGTCTGCGGTAGCTCTTGGATTTGTTCACGTCCAGCATGGCCTGCACCCGCACCCAATCGCTGCCTGCGATGATGCCGGGATGCTTGCCCACCGCCACGATCCATTCCCCCATGGGGCGGATCTGGTTCGCCTTGCCAAGGCGCTGGAGGGTGCGGTTATAGGCCATGATGCCGTGCTCGCCGTCAAATTCCGAACGCTCGGCAAACAGGTCAACATTGTTTTCTTTCAGATACTGATACGCCGTCTCGTCGGCAATCATGTAGACTGGGTTCGTGAGAATGCCCCGGATGGCAAAGCGGGTGAACTGCTTGCCGCGTTTCGTGACGCAGCGATGTTCCAAAAGATACTGGTCGGTCTTGCTGAGAGAGCCGGTTTCCATGAACACCTCGAAGATCGTCTTGACCAGCTGGATTTCCTCCGGAATGGGTTTGAGCTTGCAGGCCTTCTTCACCTTGCCGTCCACCGTCACGCTGGACAGGCTTTCCGAGGCGTAGCCCGTGGGTGTTGTGCCACCCAGCCAGCGCCCGGTCTTGGACAGCTCGTGCATATTGTCCCGGATGCGCTCGGCGATGGTCTCCCGCTCCAGCTGGGAGAACACGGACGCAATGTACATCATGGCGCGGCCCATGGGCGAGGACGTATCGAACTGCTCACGGATGGAGATGAAGTCAATGTGCCGGTCGCCCAAGTCCTCAATGAGCTTGGCAAAGTCGCCGATGTTGCGGCTGATGCGGTCGAGGCGGTAGACCACGATGGCGGCAAAGGCGATCTTCTGGGAGTCCTTCATCATTTTCTTGAACTGCGGGCGCTCCAGATTGCCGCCGGAAAAGCCCTCGTCCTCGTAGACCAGCACGTTTTCCGCCGCTTCCTCGCCAAAGTGCATGGCGATGTACTGGCGGCACAGCTCGATCTGGTTCTCAATGCTCTCGCCCTTGCCGGTGAATTTGGACTTGCGGGAGTAGATGACATATTGCTTCGGCGTATCTTTCGTTTTCATGGCAGCACCTCGCATTATTCGTTAGGTTGGTAGATATATTATAGCGGATTGGAATCAATTTGAAAAGGTACCCAAGGGAAGAATCTGAAAATTTCTGCGGATAGGCAGAGGTTTTTGCGCGCTGACCGTGCCCGTTTGGAGCGCATCACTCATGTGCGTCGAGAAAATGATTGATGGAATGAGCGATGCACGCTATTTAGAACATTATTGTTTTCATCATCGACTGCATTCTTGCAGTCTCGCCGCACGATTTTTGCGCTTCACTACTTGTCATACGTCAAGTCAATTCCGGCAAACTTGTTTATAGCATATCGGATAAACAAGTTGCGATTCAATAAGTAAAAGGCAGCCGCCGGTTGGTTTCAACCAGAGGCTGCCTAAGTTTTTATTGAACTGTTATCATGCAAGACTTCTCAGATATTCTTCCACATTCTGATACTGAATGCCCTCAACCACTTGGCTTTCCCCGCGATAGAGGACAAACTTTCCAGTGATCGGGCCGTAGCGGTGCTCGGTCTGGGCGCATTTTTGCTCGTCGATCAAATGGCGATACTGCTGCGGGACAGCTTCCTCGCTGTGCTTGATCTCGAAAATGCGGCAGGAGCCTGCCTCCGGGTCAAACACCACCATGTCAAATTCGCCCACGGGGAATTGCAGGACAAATACCTGCTTCTTGGGGTTTGCCAGCTTGGTTTCCAGCAGGACGATGTCCTCCAACATCCGCCCCTTGATCTCGGTCAGGATGCGCTGCTGTACGGCGGTGCGCTCTGCCAAAGATAGCGCGCTGAACGTCTCATCCAGCAACAGGCTGCGGATCAGCGCGTCCGCCTGCGCATAGCGGAGTCCCGGCTGCGCGATCACCGTGCGTCCGGACTTCGTGCTGACATCCGGCAGGTGCAGCACGTCGATCTCCCGCGTTAAGTCCAGCAAGTCCAGATACTCCTTGATCTCCGCCGCATGAACATCGTCCAGCGCTACGGTCTGCTCTGCCCTGTTGCGGATCTCCAGCAGCTTCCGCAGGGTGTCGGTGACAAGTGCAAGGTCGATGCGCTCGAGGATGTCCGTCGGATTTTTTCGATCCCGGCGCAGATTGCTAGCGGAAATGCCAAGGTCGTGGGACTTCCAATCCTGCGACAGCACCTCCAGCGTGAAGCGGTGGTTGATGTCCTCCACGACCCGGTTGATGGCGCTGGTCAACTCACCCTTCTCGTATAAATCCCGCAGATGGCGGAAGTGCCCCTCATACTGATAGCAGCGCAGGGAGTGCTGGATGTTGCGGGCGATGGCGGTGTCCACATATTCGTCGGTGCTTTCCTTGCTAGCAAAGGTGGAGGTCTCGTTGTAGTGGACGCCGCCGAGGCTCATGGTGCCGCCGTAGCGGATATACTCATCGATGCCGTGAACGCCGAGGACGGATTCAAACTCGCGGTAAGGGATGAATGTGGTGTGCAGCAGGATGCAGCGGTCGTAAAGCTGCTCGTCCTCGGTAAAAAGGAAGCCCAGCGAGTCCGTGCCAGAGAGCACGATTTTCATGCCGCAGGCCGCAAACACGTCAGAAAACAGTGCCGCGCCCTCGATGAAATCCTCCATCAGCGTCACCTCATCGAGGAACACATAGTGAAAGCCCTGCGCTTCCAATGCCTTGAGGTCACGGTTCACGTCTGCCAGCGTGTCTTTTGCGGTAATCTGAATGAACGCTGACTTGGCAGGCTCCGTGTCGCTCATCTCTGCAAAAATCTGCCGGATCATGGTGGTTTTACCCGTCCGGCGCAGGCCGTAGAGAATGAACACCTTGTCCTGCGGCTCGCCGTAGACAAAGTCGTGCAGCTGCCGGAAGCACTCGCGCCTGCGATAGCCGCGAACAGACGCCGCAAAGGAACGCAGCGCCTCACCGGTGCGGACATTGGTGGTAAACGCGGAAAGGTTCGCAGATTTCGCCTTGGGCAGCTGCTTTTTCAGCGCCTTCAGCTCCTCTTCCAGCGCCTTCCGACGCTCGATCTGAGCACGGAAATTCTCCAATTCGTCAGCAGGAATATACTTCTCCCGCCGCTTCTTGTTCTCTGTCCAACGATGGTAGAAATAGTCCTTGCCTCTGACGGTTTTCTTCGTAACAGAGCCAGCGGGCAAAGCAGAAATCTGCTGCTCCAATTCTGTCACCCGTGCCTGCATATCGGATAATTCCATAGCACACCTCCTGTGAGATACTATTCTATGCAGAATTATACCCCATTATACCCTCGAAATCAAGGGTATAATAGGGCGTGACTTAATTGACAAACCCCCCAAGAGGTTTTGTAAGCTCAATCAAAAGACCAGTTCTCAATATTAAAGATCGTTCAGCGGATGCCATTTTTATTCCGATGTCATTTCATCAGGTGAAAATCAAGCTCAATTCTTAGTTCGGAATTTTCTGAGAATACAAAGCAGCCTCTGTTATAATCAAACTTCGGATTTAATTTATGTATCAGCCGATGATGGTTGGGGCAAAGAATGATTATATTTGAAGAATCGTTATTTTGTGAATCCGAAAAATAAGCAATATGATGCGCTTCGGAAATATCTGCATTAAATTCACGAAAAGCGTTCTCCCCACACAACTGGCAGCAGCCACCATAAAGCCGCTTTAGTTGTCTGATGATGTCAGTGTTGTAAACGCGAACCCGTCGGTCGCTTGTTCGTAGTTCGATCGATGCACTTGTATCTCTGTAATTCAGAATTTTTTCTAAATCACTCTCGTCCAACGCATCCGATATGAACTCTTGCTGGAATTCTTCAGAATTATCATTATCCAAACGAGCATTTTCCAGAAAAGCTCTTACAATTTCAGTGAGTTCTTCAAATGAAAATTGCCTGAGATAGTCAGTCGTCTGAATAATTCGGGATCTCGGAGGCCTGTTGCACTGCCCTCTACGGAAGCTACTGGTTGTAACATCATATTCATCCCGAAGACGGCGCAGATAGCTTCCCTTCTTCCCAAAGAGCGCGGCTATTTCATCAAACCCTTTGGTCTGTGTTTCAAAACCGAACTCATCAAAAGCCCGTTTATCAAATTCTGAAAGGTAGTAGGCAATAATGTCCATTACTTTCCTGTATTCCATAGTTACTCCTTTTTCAGCAATTGATACAGTTCCTTTTCTAACCTTTCTAAAGTTTCTTGCCGCTTGGGTGAACGCAACTCACATTCCCAGACAATAATAACATTCCATCCCATATCCCTTAGCTGAGCTTCCTTCCGCTGATCTCTGGAAATATTCGTTTCAATCTTTTGCCTCCAGAACTCAGTGTTGCTTTTGGGCCAGACAAAGTATTTGCACCCTTCATGTCCATGCCAGAAACAGCCATTTACAAAGATTACCGTCCGATACTTCGGAAGTACCAAGTCAGGAGTCCCCGGAAGTTTCCTTACATTTTTTCGGTATCGGAATCCCTTTGAAAACAGATACTTGCGAACCAGTTCTTCAGGCTTCGTATCTTTTCCCGCTATTCTGGACATATTGTAACTACGGGATTCCTTTGTTTTAATATCAGCCACAGTATATCAATCCGCCCTGCATCTCGTTTTTTTCGGATTCTTTGAGGCAATCGACTATCCAGGGGAGAGTTTGATCTTGTCTGATTTCGCTCAATTCGCTATTTTTGACGAAAATCGCATTCCACCCCATATTCAATGCCTCATTACAGCATTGCTTCGCCCTTGTGAACATCTGGTCAGAGTGTCTCTGCCAGTACCGTTGTTCACACAAGCCCTCAATCGAATCTCCTTGATATTCGCAACCGACGACATAGATTGCTGTCTTGTATTTTGGATAAACTACGGTAGCATTTTTCGGATGCTCTTCATTGGTAATGCGGCTTCTGATTCCCCTCTTGAATATATATGAGCGGATTATTTCAGAATAGCTGGATTCAGGAGAAAAAAGAACCGTAACCGATTTGTTGCGGTTCGGATGACTACAGAGCATATCATCGATCTGGAGGATCTGATAGAAGACACCTTCCAGCAATTTCACCGGAATACTGTTACCCGCCAATCTGATTATTTTGTCTCTGGCAAAAAGTGCATCGCCTTTATGGAATTCGATATTGTTGTATTTGAGTTTTCTATAGTCTTCATCTGTAAATCCCATAAAGAGCAAGCACTCCCGGGGCGTCAGATATCTGAATTTGCTACGGCCGTCTATGCCGCTGTCAAAGTACAGATTACCGGAGTTCGGGTTCCGGTCTTGTTTGGTAGTAATGGTCCGTACAGCGTCAATTGCCGGATTGAAAGATCCGTCCGATAAAATGATCTGCGGATTATCCTGCCAGATTTTTCTTCTGGATTCGGTATCGTTTGGCGTACATTCAACCGCTTCTGCAAAGATTTTCTGATTTTGATAATTGATTCTCAACAGCTCCTGGACGGAATATTGTACAAAGTATTCTGATTCCCGGAAATCCTTGATAATATCTTCAGGAGCTTTCTTTGCCGCAAAATACTCATTGACTAACCGCCAGTCATCGATGCAGTCCCCGACATAAACGCTTATCATCAGAAGGCGAGGCCGGTTTTGGGGCAGTCCGAAAGAACTGGCATTCAGCTGGTAATACTGACTGATATAGCCCAGATCTTCAAGATCAGAAATCCAGGTCGAGAAATTTTTGAAATGTCTTTTTGAAAGCAGGGTGGGAACATTTTCCATCAGGAGAAACCGCGGAAGATGCTTTCCGGCAGCTCTCATTTCTGTGAGGATTCTGCCAACCTGCCATAGCAGACTTGAACGACTTCCGGAGCCTTTGTCAATTCCCTTATTGTAACCGTGGAAAGCACCAACATTGGAAAGGTCCTGACACGGAAACGAATAGGTCAGTATATCAATATCATCCGGAAGCAATTTACCATCGAGGCAGCTGATATCTACAAAATTTTTGTTCCGGAGAATACTGATGTATATGCGGCGTAACGCTTCAGCGGAGTATGTCTTGAATGAGTTGTAATCCAGTGGTTCCTTTCCGGAGTTGCTGAAAGTATAATTACCAAGAATGCCAAGGAGTTGTTCCTTACTCATACTTTCTACTTCAGCAGGAATTTCCGGTGAATTGTGAATGACATCGTATGCAGCAATTGCATGGACATCCCATTCGCTGGTTCCCAATGTATTCACTTTTATACCAAGATTCTTCAGTGCCTTGGCCTGACTTCCGATTCCGCTGAAAAGCTCCACTAGATTGTATGTCTTATGCATTATACCGAGATTCCTTCCGAAATTAGTTTCTCTTCCGCAGCAAGAGCAAGCTTTACTGCCGTCATAATTCTGATAGGCAGTTTTCCGCTTTTTGAAGAAGGGATATTGCCTGTAGTTGCGATATTGATTATTTGCATGACCGCATTTTTTTCCTGGTATGAAAGGCTTGAAGATCCTTTCGTCAGCACGGAATTCCAATATCCGGCGCCTTTTGCGATCATATCCATAATCGTCTGCAAGTCATTGGTTTCCTTCTGGTCCCTTTTCGCGTCTTTTTCCGCTTCTTTTAACATGGATTCCGGAATCAATTCTGCAAGGAAGTCACCGGAAAGCTCATACTTGACCTTATCCCTGTACTCTTCCCATGTGGACTGACGTTTACAGTATTCCGTAACAATGACCCCATGACTATCGCAAATAAAATCATTGGTCATCCGTGTTACAATTTCAATTTCACGTATGAAGGCCGGAGACAGTCTTTGCTTATCCCAGATATCTTTCCAATTCAATGTGTACCCATTGGGAATGGAACTTAGAATTTTGGCGATTGTGTAGGGGACAATATTCAGCTTATATCCACCGGTTTTATACCAGAAGCCAGTCGGTTTTTTTGCACTGTCCTTGTTTCTCTCCAGATAATCGTCGATTGTTCTGAAGATAATGGCAGCACAAATACACCGTTCAAAATAGAATTCGTTGAAACTTTCGTTATGGGCTTTGAATTCTTCGCTGATAGCTGCTCCGAACTCCTTCATAGCCCAGTTCTTGCCCTTGGAGACAATGTGCGGCTTGCAATAAAAAACAGCAGTGTAATACATGGCCAGCTGTTCCTTATTGATGATCTGCTTTTTGGGGAACTTCGCCTGGAAGCGTTTGGCATCATCGCCACGCAATTTAAGCTGTTCCTGCTGATACCGCTTTCTGGATCGTTCATAGTACCATCCGGTAGGAATTGTAAACAGTCTAGGCGGTGCCAGGTGCTTTTTGGACATTCTTTCCATCCAGATATGGAACGGCTCGTTTGAGAAAAGATCTGCTGCGGTTACTTTATTCTAACTGTTGGCATACTTTGCAATCGCCTGAACCATTTCATCGTAAAAGCGAACCCCCTCTTCGTTTTCGGTTTCTCTGTCCTCAATTACGGTCAGTTTCATTGGAACATAGATACCATTGAGTTCTACATTTGTTTTTTTCAGAACAGCTTCCGCAAGAGCTGCCGTTGTCTGACCGCCGTTGATTATCTGCATATCAACAATTCTGGTGATCATTAACTCACCATCAACAGAAGCAACATCAACATCGGCGGCCGTTACCGCGATGCCATTGTTGTACGTAAAAAACTTGGTAGGGTCAGTGTTTATTGTTTTACGGATACCGCTATTGACACTTTTGGATCCACCGGTTCCCAGAAAGGCACGGACATTCCCCTCAAGGACCTTACTGCCGTGTTCGATATAAATACTTGCCAAAAGCTTGCCGGGGATAATCGCTATGTATGTGTCATAGCCAAGGCCTTCGCCAACATTGCCTTTTATGCATGGAATGCCGGTGTAGTTAAGATCAGGAAAATCGTGGGCAATATCGATGACAATCGGCTCGGAACTGTTTGAACTTTCCATCTCGTAAAACCGTTCCAGATGCCAGAGATTTATCTCGAGCGGTTTCCCGTTAAAGTCCTGCTTCTTGATTTTCTTTGTGGTTTTGGTTGTTTTCTTAGTACGTCCTTTACTTTTCCGGACGTTTGTTTCGAGCAGGTTCGCTTCAAGAAGGTTTGTGCCGAGGTCCTTGTTAGTCAGAATAAAAAACTTGACTTTAAGAATGCGTTCCTCATCATCGTCAGCTGCATTTATACGCTTTTTTATCAAACGACCGATTTTCAGAACATCGTCAGAATCATCGAAGTAATCATTCAGGGAGCCATTGCATGATTCGTCCAGGAAATAGTAAAGTCTCCAGTACAATTCATCGACTCTGCTCATATTCAGATTTTCTGGAGAATAAGAATCCTGAAAGTCACTGATAAGCAGGATAAGGCTATGGTCAGTTTCGTCAAATGCGTAACCATCGGCACGCATCAAACGCCCACCACGGCCTTTTTTATCTCCCATACCAATCCTGACAGGCTCTTCTATTTCATCAAACTCTGAAAGGATATCCAAAGTACGACTGACAAATTCATCCTCTGTATCGGAGCCGCTGATTGCTGATTCATTTCTGAGTTCAGTAAGAAATTCTTTTTTGTATTCCTGATAATTCATGGCTACTCCTCCGGCTTTTTCAGCCCACCTCGAAAGAAACCAGGTCTGTCAACGAAATTTCATAAGAGGCTTTCTTTATGGATGGGGCGACATCCTTGGTCGTCAGGCGCGGAAATCCTTCAGTGACCTGATATCGCTTATAACCGCTGATTTCATATACATACTCATCATACAGGTCGTGATACTCATAGCCTTGTAGGGCAACGCGGGACATAAATTGATCGCGTTCATCGGACGTAGTAAACATATCCCGTGTCTGAATAACAAGCTTGTTCAATGTTATCCCGTTATAAGCCATGCTCATTTTTTCCAATGAGAATACTGCGAGTTCACCATCATATTCACTGTCCAACTGCTCAAGGGACGAAATCTTTACAGTCTGGCCACCACTTCTGACCGTTTTGACCTCTACCCATGTATCATCAAACGAAAAGTCCTTGTGCGTCAGTTCCTGTCCGCTCCAGCTCTTCAGTGCATTATAGAGACCAATTCTTTCTGCCAGTGTTCCTTTCAGATATAGGATTTCGCCAATCAAACCCATTATTTCAGGTTCCGTCAGCAAGTTTCCCTTGGAAGATACAAACATCTTCTTCCACTGGAAATACCTGTTTACGATAGCTGTGTAGCCTTCCGAGCGGTCCTTGACATCTCTGGTCTGTTCCACGAGGTCCTCGCAGAACTTATAGAACAGTCCACTGACTTCCTCATCGCACAAAGAAAACCTGATGGTGTTGTAGTCCGGTCTCGTATACTGATTCACTTCGATTGCTGAGGTACCGGATACCTTCCGGGGAGTGAATTTCCCACGGAATTCAATGGCTTTCCGACCTTTCTCATCAAGTCCGATATGAAGCTCGAGGATATGAATGTTATCTACACGGGAAAAGAAATTTGCATTACTGAATTTCTCAAACAGCGATTTTATATCTATCATTCTTCCTCCTCGCCTTCTGCCAGAATATCGTCCTGTTCAAACCAGTTATACACCTTGTTCGCCTTATATTTGGTTGCACTTTTCGATGCGCTATCATTCCTGGGCAGACCCATCGCAAATCCGACAACAGGCGTACCTGCCATCTGTGCTCTGAACTCGTCCATCCGGTTTTTCTGATCGCTGTCAGTGAAGACATCCATCATGTAAACGAGTAATAATGGGCGACGCTTTTCAACATAGGCAAACCACGTTCTTGAGGGGTATGTACGGTTATCAGAGAACTCAACACCTTTGATCCGCTCATAATCTATACGGTAAAGGCGCTTTGCTTCCTCAAGAATCTCGTCGGCGCTGGAGCCATCGAATCCTACGATGCCGGTTCTGCCGTCTCCGGGACCCCCAAGTTTTCCTCTCTGGCCAATTCCTAACCTCTTGGTTTCATAGTTGATTATACAATGATCGCGATGGACTTTGGGAATCGTCCTTCCGCTGAGAGTTACATTGAGGGTTTCATCGTCTGTCGGCTTCCCTTCCATGAAGGCAATATCAAACAGGTCTATACTTTTGTCAGTGGTATTCTCCAGAAATTCAGCTATCTGACTTGTGCTGAAATCCGAGCTGTATTTGGAAATTTTCAGATGACGGATGTATTCTACGATGATTGCCTTTGGGATGCATTGAATTATATAGTGCCCTCGTCCTGCTTCCGTCCGTTCAAAAGAAAATCCCTTCCCACCAAGTCCTGCAACCAGCTTTTCTGTTTCCAGAAAATTCTTTTTCTGTATCTCCGGATCGAAAATCAGATAAGGAGTTTCAACAATCCCGCCGAAATAGCTGCTGAACTCAAATTCATTGACTGCATTCCTCATCTTGTTGTATGCAGTAATACTCAATTCGGCAGAGTCATTTCTTACACGAATACCGAAATCCTTCGGACGTCGCTTAAGATCATGCATCCTGTCCATATCGGCTTTCAATCGATCCGTTGCATCGGAAATTTCTGCATACCACCTGGCAGACGATTCATGTGTCCATATTCTGAACAGATCTTCATAATTTTTCCGATATCCGAACCAGCGTCCCATCTGCATCAGGACATCATATGTGCAAGTGTTGCGGTAGAAATAACTGATGACCAATCCTTCCAGTGTCAATCCTCGTGAAAGAGCAAGACCACCTATTGCGATTACACGGAGAGATTCGTTTTTGGGATATTCCAGTTTTTCCGAACTTCTGGAACTGTTAACTACTTTGATCTGTATCCGTTCCATTGCACTGAATAGAACGTCTACAATATCGTCCCAGTCATATTCAAGCGAGGAGTATTCCTTGTTCCAGTTATCATACAGCCTTTTCAGGACAGGATCCTTCATGGACTCGTCAAAGTCATGACTGAGGTTATACTTTATGGATGTATAAGCACGTGTGTGAATGGTATCTACTTCGCTTTTTATATATTTCTGCACTCTGACAAACCGTGATATATTGATCAACATAGACCTGTGATCTTTGATATCGCCTCTGAGATCTCTGAGTGCATTGGCCAGGTAGAATGTATAGATTGCATCGGTGAGACTTTCCGGCAATTCGTCTTCCCATTCTTTCTTGTGCTTGAAATAGAAGGGATATCCATCATCTTCTTCGCGGCCTGCGTCGGTAATATATCTTAACTGCGAATGGAATTCGCCGTTTTCCGCAAATATCCTGTTAGGACCTACGTAATTACTCGGCGTGGGTAATGCTACAATAAAATCTTCAGGGAATAAATCCTGCGTCTCCATCTTTTCTGTCGTCTCGGGATCAATAAATACGTTTGCAAAAGGAGTGGCAGTAAACCCGACATAATTTGCTTTCGTGAATATACTGGCCAGTTCTCTTATCAACCTATTGATTGTTGTGGGATCTTCTTTGCTTTTGCTGGTATTGATGGAAGCATTGTCTGCCTCATCATCGATCATGAGCATCGGGATATCGATTTTTCCGGTACTCGGATCTGCGTTCAATGAAACGAGCCAGTCTTTTAGTTTTGTCAGTACATCTTTCTGCTTTTTGATGACAAAAACAACAGCATCCTTATCAGATAACGCTACGGCAATTTTATTGGAGTCACCCGCAAAATCGCCCGTCCTTGAAGTCAGCGCCATAGCAAGTATGGGCTTGTTATCTTCGCCAACCCCAACACGTTTTCCGCCGGTAGCGTTAGCTGACATATCAATTCCTACAAATCCTTCTTCTACGCGCTCCTGCGTCTGACGCCGCAGAGATTCAATCGTACCTGTCAGGAGGATGAACACACGATAACCTGCATCAGCAGCTTTGCAGATAAAACCAATATATGTGGACGTTTTACCGGACTGGACATCGCCGATAATCAATCCTCTTTTCAGAACCGGCGTAGGGTATGTTGCTTTTGGATTCAGGATGTATTTCATCAATTTCTGGTCAAGCGTATCGTCACCTAAGGTACTGACCACACTGGGGCTGAAATGCTTTTTGTCAATCAGGTAGTCTTTATAGCGCGTCCAGAACACAGGAGTAATATCACTCTTTGCATCTTCATACCAGTCTGCTTCATCATAATCCGCAAGAATACTCTGCCCAGGTGTGGTAAATATCTGATATTTCCAGGTAATGTCACGTTTGGCTGCGCCAAGTTCTTCTTCGCTGTATGTGGCACCACTGATCGAAAGTGCCTGCTTGATCATTTCATCGATAGTTTTTTCGTCAAGCTGATTTTCTGCTTCTTTTATCTGGATCAACCTATCCACAAAGCCAACGAGCTTTGCTACTTTTTCTATATTTAAGCTCATTTCAGCCCTCCAACAGTTTACTCTTCAATAACGGATATTTGTTGAATGGTTCCGCCTGAAAAAGATTTTCAATAACTTGTTCGCGGCTGTTTCCACCCATATCCAAAGCCATCTTTATCAGCACTCTGGCTTTAGCTTCAATATCCGCCACTCTCTCATCATCGATATAATCATCGATCCTGTTCTGAGATTTATCTATATAAATCTGCTGATACGGCACTGAATCCTCAATTTCCTCGAGTACCATATCAATGCGGCTCCATGTTTCGTCGTCCACCTGTTGCCGGATCAGATCAAAAATTCTGGAATTGCGATTGATTTTATATGTGAATTGGTCGCCGCGTTCTTTGATCCGGTCCCATATGTAATCGACTTGCTCATCTATTTTTTCTATCCGTCCACGATACGTCTGAGCCTTGATTGCTGTATCCATTGCGTCATCTACAGCACGGTTCAAACGCTGCCGGATGGATGCCGGAATTTCAGCACTCTGTTTTTTTATGTCGATTCCCCAGATATCATCAAGCGTATTGGGGATGTCGACTCTGATCCGGGCATATTTTGTGAGTTCATCCCGATGGCGTCCAAACCATTTGCCCCACACGATCAGACGCTCGTTTCTATAGATATAAAATCCTTGCCGAGATCTATAATTTTCAATTCCACCAGAAAGGCGTTTGTCTTCGTCAGTCAGATCTTTTTGAAAGGGGAGGACGAACGGCTGTACAACAACCATCCGCTCAACCCCGGTGCTGTCCATAATTGGAATCCGAACACACTTTCTCACATTCGTTTTGTTGTGGTTTTCCAGGAATGGATCCAACCCGGTAAGTCTGTGATTATTGATTGAAATTTCAACGCAAGTGGTTTTGGGGCGGTTAAGATACCTGTGGAAGATCAACGAAAGATAATTATCTACAGATTCCTGATACTTGGTCAAAGTAGAATAAACGCTGCCTGTGGATTTCTCCAAAAGATCGAAGTTTTCCCAGATAACAATCGTACCGTGTTCGTTGATTTCCAGCCAGGTAATTCCGTTTATCTCTTTTATCTGATCCTCTGTGCATTCGATGATATACCAATCCTTCTTTTGCTCAACCACGTCCAGATCCCACACATATGCTGAGATGTGACCGTCTTTCTTGCTTGCCACGGTCAGCTTTCTGCATTGGGACAAGGAAGCCGATTTCAAACCTAAACCGAATCGTCCGAGGTCAGATTCCGAACGACCTGCCCGTTTTTGCTCACTTCCATATTTCATTGCATCGAACAGTTCTTCGGATGACATTCCATGGCCGTCATCGCAGATCGCAACATACAAATTTTGGGGGTCAATTGCAAATCGTATCGAGATCCGCTTGGCTTCAGCGCTTATGCTATTATCAACTATATCGGCGACCGCACTTTCAAAAGAATACCCCATGGCACGCATGGACAACATGAGAATATCCGCAGTCGGCTTGTTTTCTCGTAGGTTATTCATTTTGATATCACCTTTCTGTAGATTTTACAGTGCCCTTTATAATTATGATAGCATTTGCTCTGTCCTATAAAGCGGGCTTCTTTCTTCGTGCTTTCACCAGACTCGTAAATATAGGAATTCCGGTCAGGGAACTACCGAGTAGCACCATGATTTTGAGTTAGAGTCGCTATTATAATCTGCCGCTCATTTTTCATTTTCAACGGGCTTCTTGATATACTTTCCGTTCTTGATCCTCGCGTCTGTTGGTTTAGCAGCATCATCAGGAATGGCCCAGAATGCACCTATCCGCATTGCGCCCGGTATACGTCCCTCTCCACACAAAATCTGTATACGGCGGGTTGAGATACCCCATTTTTCAGCAGTTTGTGAAACGGACAGATAGTTCATAGGCAGCACCTCTGTTACAGTTTTACCCTCATGTTTTTATAAAAATCCAGTATCAATTATAATCGAAAATGCGAATAAAGGCAAGAACTTTCCCACAAAGTTCGACATATATTTCCAGCTGAGAATAAGGGCTTGGGATTATCCCAAAATTGCCGCGTGTACGGACAGCGGCTGTGCTTGCTATTCTCTCAAATCCCAATTTTCTCCGTCCCAACGCCGCTCTTTCTCTCCGCCGAAATCTGTGCTATACTGTAAGAAAATCAGCGGAAGGAGGACTTTCTTATGGCACTCAAACGGGTATTTGCCGGGTTTTACACGCGATACGACGGAAAGCCCATCTTCGTTGTCCGGGTGCTCAAGGACATCGACACCGGCGAGTCCATCGTGGTCTGCAAGGACGCCAGCTTTGCCAAAGAAGACAACGAGCATTACTACCTCATCCGGTACACCTCCTTCTGCGAGCAGGTCGAAGTCGATGGTGTGCTACGGGATAAATACGTCCGCCAGACACGGCGAGAAATCGACGAAGGTACTGTCCGCGAAGTGTATGAAGACGGCTTTCCGGAGCTCAAGAGCAAGCCCTTCACTTACGTTGATGACGAGTACGCGGAGCGCGCCATCCGTTGCAGCAGAACCTACTATGAATACGCCAAGGACATCTGCGAAAACTACCGGATGGATCTGCGGCGCTACAAACTCATTCGGGAACGGAAGCAGTACATCGGCATATCCAACCGCGAGACATATCAGGCCATGTGCGAGGATCTTGCGTTTGCTCAGCAGTCCCTCAAAACGGTGCTCAATGACTACGCCGATCTCTTCCGGAAACGCTTTTCCGAGGGGATGTCCATCCGCAAAGCAGCGGATGCCATGCAGCAGAATCGCGGCGTGATCGAGCGTCGGCAGGCTGCACTCTACCGGGCGTTCGCCCAGCTCTTGCAGCAGCGGGATGAGGCGGACGGTGTCTGTCGGCTGATGCAGAAAACTGAATACGATCAAAGGGATATAGAGGATTTGCTCGAATAACTGATGCAAAAACAAAGCGCTTGTCGTAGTGGCAGGCGCTTCTTTTTTTGCCCTTGTTATGACGAAACCGTGACAGGCCGCATCATTTTGTCCGTTGGAAAGTAGAAAGGGCAATTTGGAGCAATGCACAGAGATTGTTTCGCCGTCTCCGAAACTTTTTCGAGAAATCTGGGACAAAACCGGTCTCTGATTCTCTTAGCTAAGTAGGGGGGGAATCAGGAGCAAGAAAAGTTTTTTGAAAGGGGGTACCAAGTTTTTGAGGAAAAATGTCCGTTAAAAGGTAGAGATGAAAACGTCCGTGAGACAAAATCGTGACGCTCTGATTTATTTTGTCCGTTGGTTATATAGAAGGGGAAAATAATTTTCTCTCGACCCCTGTTTTTCTCTTGAAAATTGTCCGTTGTAAAGTGAAAGGCAAACAGCTTCGCTTCCAAGCCGCCCTTCAAACAAAGTTTTTCAAAATCGAAAGGAGAACCACTATGATCACTTACTACAACCACCCCCACATGACCGCTGTACCCACCCGCCTCCTGCTGGATACGAACCTCTCCGCAGAAGCCAAGCTCACCGGCGCGCTCTTGTATACCTTCGAGGACGGCGGTCTGAGTGCTCAGGAACTTGCAAATGCTCTGACCCTCCCGCCTGAAAAGGTTGCTCCGGTTTTTGCTGAACTCACCGGCAACGGCTATCTGGAAATCCTGGAAGAAAACGGTGCCTTCGGGCTACACTTGAAGGGGTGAGCCTCATGCCAGATCGCACGCGACCCATCCGCAAGGAAATCTGCCTCAACGAGCAGGAGCTGAATCTCGTGCAGCACAAAATGCGCCAGTTGGGGACGCACAACTTCGGCGCTTACGCCCGCAAGATGCTGATCGACGGCTATATCATCAAGGTGGACTACACCGAGCAGAAGAAGCTGGCCGCTGCCGTCAGCCGTGCCGCCACGAACATCAACCAGATCTGCCGCCGCATCAACAGCACCGAGCGCTGCTATGAGGACGACGTTGCCGAACTGAAAGCGCGACAGGCCGAGATCTGGGAACTGCTGAAAGTGCGGCAGAGAGATGAGCTTTGACCACAACGGGGTTTTCCATGTGTGGGTTTTCCGTCACCGGTTTTTCAGACGGTGGACAAGCTGACGCTCCGGAGCGTACCGCAACCGGATTTCAGGACGACGGTTTTCGTGCCCTCCATCGGGGCTGAAATTCATCCTCTAACTAATAAGAAATAAATCAAGATACAAGAGAATCAATCTATCAATCAATCAACACAAAAATGGATGGATTGATGGATGGGACAGGAGGTCAGATGAAAACTTTTTGCAAGCTCACGACGCAGAGCCCAGCAACGTCCTATGTGCCGCTCCCGAGGTTTCTTCTCCAAGACGAAGCCCTGCGGGACATCAGCAACGACGCGAAGGTACTCTATGCGCTGCTGCTGGACAGAGCAAGCATTTCCCGGCAGAACGGCTACGTCGAGCCGGACGGCACGATCCGGCTGTACTTCACCTTGGAGCAGGCGCAGACAAAGCTCCACCGCAGCCGCCAAAGCGCCACGCGGATCTTCCGGGAGCTGGAGTACAGTGGCTTGATTATCCGAAAAAAGCAGGGCTTGGGCAAGCCCGCGCTTATTACGCTGAACTACCCAGCGGACGCAAAGCTCATCGCAAAGGAGGGCGAAGATGCACAAGCTTGACCCCATCGAGCGGCTGCCGGACGGCTCGCTCTTCCGCCTGACGCCGGGACAGCTCCGCAGCGTGCGCGGTCTTGCAAAGCGCTGCTGCAACTTCTTGGATGGCGACTGCCTGCTGTTGGACGGCGTCTGCCCGCAACACATCTCCCGAAGTCTGCTTTGCCGGTGGTTTCGCCGCGCCGTACTGCCCCAGCAGCCCAAGCTGGAACAGGCCATTCTCAGCCCGAAAAAGCTCCGCCGCTGCGAAATCTGCGGCAAGGGCATCCTCGCCCGCTCCGGCAGAACAAAATACTGCCCCGCCTGCGCCAAGGAGGTTCACCGCCGGCAGAAGGCGAAATCCGCCCGCAAACGGCGGTCAAGGGTAGACAATTCAGGGTCAAAAAGTCCTTGAATTACAAGCCTTGCCGCACCGCCAAAGCCGCGCGGCAAGGCGTTTTCCCTCGCGGCCGGAAAATCGAGTTCTATTTGTCTACATAAGCACCGGAACACACGCATAGATTGAAGCAGCAAACGCTCTGGAAAGGAGGGCAGCCATGGAAGTATTTCTGATCTTCCCGAAATCAAAGCAGGCGCAGCAGGAGCTTGGGCAGGAGCTGGCGAAGTTTCAGTCCGAGCAGGCGCTGAAATCCATCCAGAAGCTGCCCTGCTCCACGGAGCAGAAGCTGGAACTGGTGGACGCCGCCGTGAAACATCTGAAAGCGCAGCAATAATACATAGCAAACGAGCAGGCCAGCCTCAACAGCCGGTCTGCTCGTTTACTGCTATGGTTATGTCTGCTTGAAATACTTCTCCCATATGGATTTGAAAATCTGCACGTTACCCTGTTCCCATCGCTTGAACTTTTGCAGCGGGACGCCAAGCTGCGCTGCATATGCCTTCTGCGTCAAGCCGAGCCGCTGACGTATGGCTTTGATCTGCGCTCCCTAACCCCGCAGCAGAAACAGGTTATAGTCATCCAGCAAATCCTCCAGCGGTACCTCAAACAACTCTGCCAGCTTCTCCATATGCTCCTTCGGATAAAAGTCCCGCCCTGCCTCTTCGTAATGGATATAGGTACTGCGGTCGATGCCAGCATAGTCCGCCGCGTCACGCTGACGAAGTCCTTTTTGATAGCGATACCACCGCAGCTTGTCCGCAATTTCCGTGATCTCGGATGCGTCCGAAAACCGCAGATTGAACTTCTCGGCATCCAAAAACTTATGTGGAAGGACGACCGGGAACTTGAGAATTTGAAGCGGCGCAACTTTTAACGTACCTGCAACATTCGCAGCCAATACATAGCTGCGGACTTTCAAGCGGCAGAACATAGACCATTTTGCCCCAAAAGGTTCATGGTTTTCCACCTCAACCGCCGTTTGTTCCGCTATGATAGTATAGCATTCTCGATACATTTCGCCGCATATGTCGCCAACCGCGATCCCCGCTCCGGATGAAACGTATTGACCGCTTTAATGAGCCCGATGGTGCCAATCGACAGGAGATCTTCCATTTCATAATCTGTACCCTGATATTTTCTGGTCACATGCGCCACCAGCCGTAAATTTCGCTCTATCAGAGTATTGCGTGCCTCATGGTCTCCCTCTTTCATGCGTTCCAGACAGGACCGTTCCTCTCCAGGTGTCAAAGGCTTTGGAAATGTATGCAAAGAAAAAGCCACCCTGAAGCTTACTTACTGATAGTTTATGCTTCGGCGGCTTTTCCAGTGCACCACTTGCTTTTCCGATTTTAGAAAGGGATCTAAAAATCATACCATCCAGCCGGTTATTAATCCGTTGCGTCTAAAAATATTGATACCTCTTTCTCTTCGCCACCAAAAAGATAACTGACACCGTCACGGACATACACTCCGCCACGATAATTGCGCCCCAGATTCCGTTCAGGCCCAGGAGCAGCGGCAGAATGATAACCGATGCACTTTCAAACACAAGAGTACGCAAAAAAGCTATCAGCGCCGAGGTCAGTCCATCTCCCAGCGCCGTAAAAAAGGCGGAACTGAAAATGGAGAAACCGCAGAATAAGAACGAAACCGCATAAATGGAATACGCATGTACCGTCATGTCCAGAAGCCCGGCATCATATCCTACGAAAATAGCTGCCAACGGTGCCGCCATCACCTCGGACAGCAGCAGCATGCTCAGAGACGCCGCCGCGATCAGAACCACACTGCGCTTTAGCAGGTTATTTAGCTCCTTTTTATTTCCTGCGCCGTAGTGATAGCTGATAACCGGAGCTACGCCGGTCGCATAACCGATGAAAATCGCAAGGAAAATAAAGTCCACATACATGATGGTTCCGTAAGCTGCGACTCCGTTTTCTCCCGCGTAGCGCATCAGCTGCGCGTTATACAGCATGCCGACAATGGACATAGAAATACTGCTCATCAATTCCGATACACCGTTGGTGCAGGCACGTCTGAGCGCTCCTCCATCCCACTTTGGTCTGCGAAGGCGCAGGCTGCTGCTGTTCTTCCGCAGGAAATAAACCAGCGGTATCGTTCCGCCTATGATCTGTCCCATCGCAGTCGCCATCGCCGCTCCGGCAATTCCCCAATGGAACACTCCCATGAACAGAACATCTCCCGTCATATTGAGCACACCCAAAATGATCGTTACAATCAGCCCCAGCTTCGGCTTCTCCGCCGTCACGGAAAGGCTGCCAAACGCATACTGCAGCATTAAAAACGGAAGCGCCACCAGAATGATCCGTCCATACCGGATGCAGTCCGCCAGCATCTCTCCCTTCGCGCCAAGAAAGGCAGCGATCTGCGGTAAAAACAGAATACTGATAACCGCAATTACCAGACCAGAAACAACGGTCGCAGCGATCAGAAGGGAAAAAATCTCCTGGGCCTTCTCACGCCTGCCCTCGCCCATAATCCGGGCGATCAGGGCACTTCCACCCGTGCCGAACATAAATCCCATGGCACCTACGACCATCAGAAACGGCATAATGAAATTGACCGCCGCAAACGGCGTTTTTCCTACAAAATTCGATACAAAATATCCATCTACCACTCCGTAAATGGAGGTAAAAATCATCATTAAAATAGATGGAATTGTAAACCGGATCAATCTCCCAAAACCGAAATGATCCGATAACTGAATCCTCTGTTCCATAACATTCTCCTGTCAAATTTTTAAGTAATTCTGCCATTATATCACGATTCGCATCTTCGATGCTTACCGCTGCTGACGCAGCTATCGTGA
>ENA-ORTP01000417-ORTP01000417.1-human-gut-metagenome-genome-assembly--contig:-NODE-417-length-53582-cov-3.918938_pt1 | contig 53582 bp, 45 predicted proteins | sample MGYA00241913_ERZ509190 | MGnify/ENA primary metagenome ERZ509190 (study PRJEB26280, sample SAMEA2338839) | human gut metagenome | biome: human gut; feature: human-associated habitat; material: faeces...
CGGTGTATTTATTGCAATTATCGGTCTGATGGTTACTCCGGTAGTTCCCAGTTTGATTTCTGGAGAAATACCGTCGGATCTTAATATTTATATCCTGTATTTATTAAATTTGGCTGCCACTGTTTTTTCATACTGGCTTTTTGCATATAAGAACAGCCTTTTATCGGCGCATCAGAGGACTGATATCACAAGTAAAATTACTATATGTGTAAATACAATACAATTTGCTCTGCAACTTTGGGCTGTATGTATTTTGAAAAATTATTATGTATATTTGTTGATTGCGTTAATCAGCCAAATCTCTGTTAATATAGGAACTGCTGTAATTACATCAAAAAAATATCCGAAATATAAACCTTCGGGCCGACTAAGTAGTGATAAATCTTCCGCAATAAATAATAGAATTAAGGATTTATTTATCGCAAAATTGGGCGGGGTTGTTTTGAATTCTGCCGATACCATTGTGATTTCCACATTTTTAGGACTTACAGTTCTTGCTATATATCAAAATTACTATTTTATTATAACTTCTGTATACGGGTTGATTGAAGTTATTCTTACGTCTGTTACAGCGGGTATAGGGAATAGCCTTATTGTGGAAACAAAAGAAAAGAATTACAATGACATGAAAAAGTTTACATTCATGTTTGTCTGGCTTGTTGGTGTTTGCACTTGTTGCTTTTTAGGATTATTTCAACCGTTTATGAAGGTATGGATGGGAGAAAAATTATTATTAAACTTTAGTGCTGTGATATGCTTTTGTATCTATTTTTTTGTTTATGAGCTTACACGTTTGCTTAATATATTTAAAAACGCTGCGGGCATTTGGCATGAAGATCGATTTAGACCTTTGGTGTCCTCTGTCGTAAATTTGTCATTGAATCTGATGTCAGTCAGAGTTTTGGGCGTATACGGCATAATTCTTTCTACGGTAATTGCCCTGTGTGTTGTTGAACTTCCATGGCTTATACATAATATATTTTCTACACTTTTTGAACATTCACTAATGAAGGACTATTTAAAGAAGCTTACTACATATATTTTGGCGTCGATAGCAGCGTGCATATTGACAGGAATATTAACAAGTTTGGTTCATTTGAATGATTGGGGAACGTTTTTTACTTGTTTAATAATCTGCGGTGTTGTCCCTAACCTTGTTTTCTTTGCATTGTACTACAGACAAAGAGAATTTAAAGAAAGTTTGAGAATGATTGATAAAATGACAAAAGGGAAATTGCAGTTAGAGAAAAGGTTTAAAAAATACGGTAATAATAATGCCGAAAAAAGAAATGAATGAGAAAGGAGTTGAGACGAAAGATGCCGAGATTTGAAAGTAAGGATGAAATGTGGGCGGCGATTAGAGAAGATAATAAATATTTTGACACACATAACCGGAAATTTCTTTACAGGACAAACGATCATCTTGTGTGCATAAGGAAGTATATGTTTTACCTCAGACATGAACAATATTATATCAGAGGATGTTGAGATTATATTATGCGAGAAAGAAAAATAATATTGGGAATAAAATAGGACTTTATATCGGATGTGATTGTTTAGAACCTGGAATAACAATCTTTCATCATGGATCAATTATTATCAATGGTTATGCAAGAGTCGGAAAAGGAACTTGTTTTCATGGTAATAACTGCATTGGGAATGATGGAAAAAGCCTTAAGGCCCCTCGGATCGGAAAAAACGTGGATATTGGATTTGGTGCAACGATAATCGGTGATATCGAAATAGCAGATGACTGTAAAATTGGAGCGGGTGCGGTGGTTGTCAAAAGTTGCTATACAAAAGGCGCAACTTTAGTAGGAGTTCCGGCGAGAGAGCTAAAATAGTAAAAACGAGAATAATCAATGTTTTTGATTAAGATATAGCAGAAAGGGTACAATACATGAAGCGCAACGCGATTATCTTAGCAGCCGGAAAATCAAGCTGGTTCGCTCCATTACATATGAAAAGCCGAAAGGCTGTTCCAGGTTAAGGGTGAAATACTAATTGAACGACAGATTGAGCAGCTTCAGGAAGCTGGCGTAACAGAGATTTATACTGTCGTCGGCTACATGAAGGAGAAATTCTTCTATCTGGAACAAAAATATGATGTCAGACTGATTGTGAACAATGAATTAGGCATATGGTGGTCAGACAAATATCAAGATTACGACAAAGGAAGACTTGGATTTATTTGAAGGATATGTTTTAATGAAGCAGAGACGCATGAGTGATATGAACATGAATGTTGCAAAATAGATGCTCTTTATGAGAATTAAATCAATTGTTGTATAATGCACTTTCGGCTTTTCACGAATTAAGCAGAAAAAGGTGATCTGTTTATGAAGAAGCGGATGAGGAGAATATAAGGAAGTAAAGGGAACAGGAGAAGCTGAGGGAAATTTGATATGATACTGAGATAGAGCAGATAATAAAAAAGGAGCCTCAATGACCGGTTTTTCAGACATCTTAAATAAAATAATCGCAGATATCCTCACAGCCCTTTACCAGCCGTTCTGGTTCAGCATCCTGGCGGCGGTGCTTTTCATGTTTTTCTATCTTTATGTGAAAGAGCGTGGCTTAAAGAAAGTTATCCATACTTGGATTGATTCCTTCAGGTTCTCCAGTACGTTTCGCAGATTGTTCCTTTTAGCTTTCTACACCATGATGATTCTGATGCGAACATTACTGAACAGATCTATGTGGGCGAATCCGGTATCGGACGTGATGGGCGGCTGGTTACTCTATGACAGCAAGGGTGAACTGACAACAGAACCTCTTGAAAATATAATTCTGATGATACCGTTTACTGCGTTGCTGTTGTGGGCGTTGAAAAAACGGATGACGAATCTTGTGACGATTAAGGCGGTAGTGTGGGTCGGAACCAAATATGCTTTTTTGTTATCGGTAATGATTGAATTTTTACAATTGTTTCTCCGGCTTGGAACATTCCAGTTATCGGATATTTTTTACAACGCACTGGGAGGATTACTCGGAGGGTTGTGTTATTATGTCGCTCACAGGGTGAAAAACGAAAGGGAAAATAAGGGGAAGAATAATACGTGAGAATGCGCATAAAAAATACACAGGGAGAAAAAGAGAAAATATGAATTCGATAAAGTATAGTAGTGATAGGGACACCCTAAGGGTGGAATGTAAGTCGGCGGTATTTCACGCCGACTTTTTACTTCTTCGGCTCTCACGTTTCGGCAATTCAACGGGTTCAGATGCTTCTTCGTGAGTTGCTTCTTCCGGCAGTTCCACGCTGCCTATGAAATTGTAGACGATTTCAATTTCCTGATGTTTTTTACCCTCGGCATCAATTTCTACTTCGTGAACAAGAATTTTTTCGATGAAGGTATTGAGCAGAGTTTGTGTCAGTTCCTCAAAAGAGGTGTGTTTCTTAACCAGCTTCATAAAGCGGTCAATGTTAATGGTCTTATCTGTCTTTTGGGTGATCTGTTCAGAAAGCTCCTTGATAGTCCCTTCCAGACCTTTTTGCTCTGCTTCGTAACCGGCTGACAACTTTGCAAAACGTTCATCCGTCAACTGTCCTTTTATCTTATCTTCATAAAGGTGTTGGATAATGTTGTCCAGTTCGTCATATCGGTTCTGGCTGTTTTCCAGTTCCCGTTGCATTTCTGCCAATGCCCGCTTCTGCTCTCGCATAGAGCAGGATACCAACATCGTAACAAATTCTCGCTCATTCTCAGAGGCAAAATGTGTTACCCTGCGAAGATCATCGGTTACCAGCTTCTTCAGGTTTTTCACGCTGATGTGGTGAGTGGTGCAGGGATTTACTCGTTTGCTATAGCCAGCACAAGTGTAATACTCATAGCTCTCCTTAATGCCAGACCCGCGATGATGGTACATTTTCGAGCCGCAGTCTGCACAGAACAGCAGACCAGAGAACAGTCCGACAGAGCCAATTTTGGTGTGTCGGCATTTGCCCTTACGAATAGCCTGAACACGGTCGAATGTGTCCTGATCAATCAGGGCAGGATGTGTGTTCTTGAAAACCATCCGTTTGTCATCGCCATTGATAATGACCTTCTTGCTCTTGTACGACTTCTTAGTAGTCTTAAAATTGACTGTATGCCCCAGATACTCGACTCTTTCCAGAATGTTGCTGACGGTCTGATAAACCCATTTACAAGGAGCCTGCGGGCAGTAGCCTTGCTTATTTCCATATCGCCGGTAGTTAATTGTACCGGGAGTAGGAATATTTCTGGCAGTGAGAATATTTGCAATCTTTGTCGGGCCTAAACCTGACAGACATAACGCAAAAATCTCTTTTACAACAGGGCCGGTTTCTTCGTCAATCACCCAATTTCCTTCATCCCCCATAATATAACCATAAGGCGGGAGATGGGAAAGGCGTTTCCCGGACATTCCTTTGGCTTTTACCACCGCACGGATCTTCTTGCTGGTGTCACGGGCATACCATTCATTGAAAAGGTTTCGCAGAGGGGTGAAATCATTATCGCCCTTCTCGCTGTCTACCCCGTCGTTGATAGCAACGAAGTGTATATCCTTCTCAGGGAACAGCACTTCCGTGTACATTCCAACCTGAAGGTAATCGCGGCCGAAGCGGGACATATCTTTTACGACAACCATGCTGACATATCCGGCTTCAATATCGGCTAACATTTCCTGGAACCCAGGGCGGTTAAAAGTCGTACCGCTGATTCCGTCGTCTACATAGAATTTATACCTGGTAATGCCGTGTTCTTTTGCGTACCTCTCTAAGATTTGCTTTTGATGTTGGATACTGTTTGATTCACCATCCAGACCATCGTCCTGGCTCAACCGGCAGTAGAAGGCCGCCCAGGGTTCCGTATCGAATGAACGGCGAGGAGAGATATTCAGTACGTTAAGCATACCCGGCATTTGAAATTGCGTGGCTGTCTGTTTCATAAAAGCCTCCATTCCGACAGCCCCGCAAAATTGTGTGGGTTTTGCGAGTGAATATTCTGAGGTGGCAGAGCCACCCTATCTCATAAAATAAAGCCACCCAATCCGTTATCGGGAGCCATCCGTCTGATGATGGGAGCCATGGCTTTGTCATGGCTCCCTGAGGATGATTTAATCCTTAATTACCCGTTTCCTCTGTCGCATCGATACATCCCCGTCAATCCGCATGGTATAGGCGGAAGGGATGATCCTGTCCAGGATGGAATCGGCAAGAGCGCTGCCGCCCAATCTTTCATGCCAGCCTTCTGGCATAAATTGGGAGCAGAAGATCGTAGAAGTCTGACCGCACCGATACTCCATTAATTCCAGAAGATCTCTTTGTTCCTGGTCAGATGTGGGGATCAAAAGAAATTCATCAAGGATAACTAGCGGGAGTTTTTGGAGTTGATTCATCACCTGATGATATTTTCCCTGCACTCTTGCGGCTTCCAGTTCACTGAACAGTTCCGGCAGACGGATGTATCTGGTCTTATATCCGAACTGACACGCATTGATTCCCAGTGCGTTGGCAATATAACTCTTTCCGGAACCCGTAGCCCCAATCAGGATAACATTCAGTCCCTGACGGATATAGCCATTATCTGCCAGGCTTTCCAGGAGATCACGGTTCAGATGCCGATCTGGAAGATAATCAATATTTCCGAGAAATGCAGATGAGTCGGAGAACTTCGCATTCTTCATCAATCTTTTGATATTATTGTTATGGCGGGAATCGTACTCCGCATCAACCAGCAGCATCAGCCTTTCATGAAAAGACATGGATTGATATTCTGCATCCTGATCGATCTGTTTCTGGTAAGCTTCCGCAAAGGCGGGCAGCCTCATGGCCTTCAATTTTTTCAGTGTATCATTTTTCATGGCTGCCACCTCCATAATAGGATGCCCCACGAACCAGGGCATAGCTTTCATCATGGGCTGCAATGGAATACTGGCTGGAAGTGTCTGATGCCTTATCATTGCCGGATTCCAGAATCAGGCGGATGTTTTTATAACGCGGGCTGGGGATCCGTTCCAGTGCCACTTTGCAGGCCCGCTCCAATCTTTCCGGCGTATACTTATCAGCCAGTTTCAGGAGGGACAGGCAGCCCTTGTAGGCCTGCTCTTCAATCCGGTAAGAGTCAAACATCTTCTGGATTACCATATGGGTCGCATCTCCGATACCAGAGGCCCACTTCAGAAATCTTGGCTTGTCCCATTCGCTGTACAGCTGGTGATTGACAGGCATATGCTCCGGAACCGTGGAATACTGTCCGCGGCGCCCGTAAAGACGCTTGTGGCTGCAGATACGGTTCCCCTTATAATAAACTTCGATGCTGCTTTTCGTGTATCGGACATCCACCTTTTTGCGTACATACTCGTAAGGAATCGAGTAATTTTGGAAATCTACGGCGATATGGTAGTTTAGCTGAACCGTAGCGGATTTCCATTGAGCGAACTCGTAAGGATATCTGGGGAGCGGCTGTAAAAAAGGCAGTTCCTCTTCCAGAAATATAGAGTGCCGGGAACCGTCTTTTTTCTGGAAGGGTGCATCATTAAACCGCTCCAGCTCCTTACAGATAGCCGTATTCATCGTATGGAGATCAAAAAATTTCCGGTTCCGCAGGCGGGCAATGATGTAGGATGTCAGATTACCCACGCTCCCCTCTACGGCTGCTTTGTCCCGTGGGGCCAAAACCCGTGCGGGAAGCAGCGCTGTCTGATAGTGGTCTGCCAATTCCTGATAAGAGCGGTTTACGACAGGGTCTTCATACTTTTTGTTACTGAGAATCCCGACTTTTAAATTATCCGGGGTCAGTATCCTGGTGGCACCGCCGAAAAACTCATACATGGAGATATGGGCATTGATCCAGTCTTCCTCTTTCATGGATTGGCAGGCTTGTGCATAGCAATACATACTAAATGGCAGCGTTGCAACGAACAGATAAACTTTGCTGCTGTTTCCTGTAACCTTATCATAAAGGGTGAGCGCGGTTCCTGCCCAGTCCACCATAAGCTTGTCACCAGGTTTGTGCTGGATATGCATCGTCAGCTTATTCTGTGCGACATAATCCTGATACAGTTTACAGTACTGGGAGTAGCCATAGGGCGGCTTGCCGGCATCCCGGCAGGTATCTACATACTCCTGCCATAATAGCTTCAGTGTTACGCCACTCTTAAGTAACTCCTTATGGATGTAGACAAAATCAGGCGTAACAAGTGTGGGGAGCAATGCTTCTTCAGGAAAGAGCATACGGTGGATTTCGTTTTCCCCCATGGAATCCAGAGTATCTTTCGATACAGGATGCTCCGAGGTGGCTTTTACAACCCTGGCAACCGTGTTTCTGGATACACGCAGCATACCAGCAATACGCCGCTGGCTATAGCCATCCTGGAGGAGCTGCAAAATTTGTTTCTCTTTGGACATAATATCGTCCTCCTCTTAAAGTATTACGGAATCATCCGCAAGGATCATTGTATTGCTTTAAAAGGTGGCTCTCAACAGCGGATTGTCCTTTTTACACAGGTGGCTCCTTGGCTCAGAATGGATGGCTCTCTATAGCGGATCGAGCGGCTCCGAAGTCACAGAATACTCAGCGAGTCCTATTATACACCAGACAGGCCGCCGCGAAAAGTAGTTTAGCACATTAAAGTGATAGAATTTTCATGAACACTTTTTATCGCCACGCAATTCGTTTTTTAAGACCTTTGCCATCTTTGACACCGCTGTTTCGGTGCAGCCTTCTTTGAAGCTGGAATGGACAATATAGGTCACGCCATTGATTTTCGTTTCTGTAATCATGGCGGGTTTATTTTGTTCCGCCATAGTTGCATCACACCTTTCTATAATCAAAGAAGTGCTGCGCCAGTTAGTCCGACGCAGCACCGCTTATCTTTTATTTTTTGTATCGTATTATTTGGACAGCAGGACTGTCCATCGGCACACCCCCGATACAGGGAATATTCAAGCCGGTTCAGGGTTGGTCAGCCGGATGGCTGCTGAAGCCGCCGCATACCGCCGATAGGTGGTTGGCACCATATTCGCAGTAAGTTTCGGTGAGTGGCACGGTTCCTTGCGCTGCGCGTCCTGGCACTTTCCAGCCCACCATAGGCCGGTCATCAGCCACCAAATAACCGCTCGGCCCCTTTGATGTTATCGTATTGACGGACGCTCTGACCATCCGCAGGGGGTTATGGCGTTTGTGCTATGCGATGCTCGACGCAGCACTCAAAAACTTGAATACTGAATATGAGCGGATTGCCCGCTGTTTTTCAAGGTACATAGTCAAAGGGGTTCTCTAAAATCCCTTTCACTATATAGGAGGGAAAACGGGCAATCGTTGATAGTTACGCGGCAATATTTTTCCGGACTTTTTTCAAGGCCGACTGCACGGAACGCATGACCGCTGATTTATTGCAATCCTGCATTTTCGCTATCTCCGAATAAGAGTAGCCGTAGAAAAAATGAAGAATAAAGCGCCGCCGCTGCAACGGAGGCAACTGCTCCAAAATGCCGCCAATTTCCTTTAAGGTTTCCATCCGCTCGAAAGTTTCTTCTAATGACTCCGTAGCCAAATCGAACAACAGGCAGTTATCGAAGGACTTACCTTCGATATGTTTCCGGCGTTCATACCGCTGCCGTTCCTCCTGCTTACGGCTTTCCTCATAGACACGGTAGATTTCAACGGATACTTCCACATCGACAGGGCGGTGATCAGCGTTCAGGATTTTGACAAGATACATAGAGCGCCCTCCTTTATGCAACACGAAACAGCGCGACGATCTTATCATCGTCCTGGGGGTCAACAAGGAGCGGGCATGGCTGGGTAGCCGCAGCGTCAGGCGGCGGCACAGGGTTCGGCCTGTGATCGGTCAGGATGAGAAGTGACTCACCAGGAGCCAGATGAACTACTTTAACAGTTTTCAGCATATTAAAACACCTCCGATTCTTTTTTGAGGGCTTGTCCCCTCTATCCATCGGAGATCCCAGAGCCTTGTAATTAAGGGGGGCTGCCAATTTTATTGAACTGAATAGGCAAAGGCAAGGACAGCATCACGAGAATGCTGCCCTTGCTTTCACTTATTCAGCTAAAAAGTTGCGAAGCCGGTGAAAGGCCCTTTGAAGCAGAAGCGTGACCGCTGCCGGTGAGCAGTCAAGAATAACTGCAATTTCCTTGTACCGATACCCTTCCCAAAAAGCCAGCTCGATGGCGTACCGCTGCCGGTCTGTCAGGCGGCGTAAACCATATGCCAGCTTTTCGTTCCGGACAGTATCAATGAAATTTTCTACCATCAGTTGCTCGGTGAAATCATCCTGAATATAGATAGACCGTTCCTTGTATGTAAGTTCCTCGCTCATACTCTCCAGAGAGTAGCAGTGATACCGGAACCGGCGGTCAGAGTTTGCAATGATACGATCCTCGTCTTTGAGGATCGCAGCCCAATCTTTTTCGGCCATAAGCCTGTTCTCCTTTCTGATGTTTGTCTGCGTGGGCGGGCAGACAAACGGAGGAGAACGACACTTCGGAGCAAATCCGAAGTTTGACAAAATACGACAAGAAAAAGCGCCGGACAGCTTTTGTAACTGTTCGACGCTATTTAAAGCCCATGAGCAAGAATTATAATTCTTTTTATATGTGAAGGATTGTTCTGCTTGATGGGCGAAGTATGTTCCTGGACTGAAATCTATTTTTTTGAGAATATGTCTACTTTAGAGGGACAAATCAAAATGCCGTCCATATTCGCCTCCCCGGCGAAACATAGACGGCACACCTTTAGGCCCTGTCTTGAACCGCCGTTTTTTTTATTGGCGATTAAGATAAGGCCAAAAAGAGAATGATTTGTTCATATATAGGAATGATAATTCCGGTTTAACCCGAATTACAGAGGAATGTTAAAACCTCTTTCAGCACGATACAATGTATATGAGGTGAACGATTATGCCGGAAGATATGCTACAGTATCTCGGGGCTTTTATTCGTAAAAGTCGGAAAGATTGCGAATTGACCCAAGAAGAATTGGCGGAGCAATCTGGCGTATCGGCTCGGCATATAGCAAAAATCGAGAAAGGACAAATAAATCCATCTTATGAAGTCCTTGCCACATTGAAAAAACGACTCGGATTTTCTGGTGAAACCCTTTTTCATCCAGAGTTAGAACAGGACGATGAGATTAATCAGTTTATCGGAAAGTATCTTGCCTGTTCTGAACGTGATCGCAAAATATTAATCAGGACACTAAATTGTTTGGCTAACGAATTGCTATGCAAAGCCGATACATCAGAAGTTGATACCGAAGATACTAAGTGAACTCAGCAGAACAGAAATTATTCTTGTTCTGCTGTTTTTCTTTATCATGAGGGCAAATAAAATAATGCTCTTATTAAAAAAACCAGCAGGCAAAATTTTCACCCACTGGCTGTCTTACTCTTATAGTAAGACAAGAATACCACCATTCATTAACAGCTTTTATTCTCCGCTATTTTGTTTGCGGTATTCAGCCGGGGTGATTTTTAGCACATCCCGAAATGCTGTGGCAAACTTACTTTGATTTTCATAGCCGACTTTATTTGCTATTTCGGCTATGGTGGACTGCGTTTGCCTTAATAAGATCGCAGCCTGTCTAATACGATACTCTTTCATATAGCTGCCGATAGGCTGCCCAAAAATACCTTTAAATGTATCTTTTAAGGTTGTTGGGTTTATCAGGTATTCTTTTGAAAGCTCATCAATCGTCGGGCGTTCCTGCAGGTTTGATACCAGTCTTTTATGGATTGTTTTAATAATCTCTACCTGCGGCGAAGTATATAGTTCACGTCGTTTCTCTTTGGATACATCAACCATACACAGAAATAAAAGTAATTCCTGTACTTTCAACCTGAAATACGGCTTTTGTAAACAATCTGGCACAGAATACAACTCTGAAAAGATATGTTCGATTTCATCTTTAGCCCGCATAATGAAGCAGTTTCCATCGGAGCAAAATTTTTCTTTGAATTGAAGAATATCTATGCCACTGTCCGAAAGGATTTCGGGCGGATTTTTCACTACTACGGATAAATTGATAACCACCGAAATTCCCCGATAGTGTTTTAAAGGGAATGACATTTCTGAAGCACAGTTATCCATTGTGTGAATAGATAAATCGCCCTCTCCAAGATAAAGACAGGAACCACTTGCCAGACGGCATCCTTCTCGCCCTTCCCGGCAATGGTTGATCTCCAATATATTTTTATCAATGTTCCCGTCCCAATAGCAGCTTGTCGCTTCAAAATCATTATAGATAAGCTGTATGCCGGGATAGACCTGATAGACTGTCATAAGTCCCAGGCCATCCGCACAATCCATTTTATAGACAGTACAGTAACCGTCGTTATCTTTCGGAATGACTGCGGATAACCCTGTTGATGAAAAATGGGTATTCTCCATAGCTGTCCTTTCCGCTGTATCTAAGTTGTTTATTTGCTGTGCCAGAGTCTTTCTGACATCTTTTATTATATAGGTTTTTCTCATATTGCACCGCTCCAATCAGCAGGATTTGAAATCCAAATAGAACCCACTTTGGATTATAGTACGTCATGGCTAACCGTGCAAATGAAAAAGGCCGATGTCCTTTATCAAACAGGGGCACCGGCCAGATACAGCTTATTTGTTGCAATATTCTTTGCCTACACAACCGGAGCAACTGCCACCGCAGCAGGAACCATTCTTCCGATCCCGATGGATTTTCCGAATGGCCCATACCGTATAGAAAGCAATCCCGGCCACAATTACACCTGTTACAATCATTTAGACTCCTTTCCGGCTGGCACTCCACAAGTCATCCGCTGTGGGCTGCCAGTTCTTTGCATACGGTTCGCACTTGTCGCAAAGATGGTCTACCGACTCCGGCGACTGCAAATCCGTAGACCTTGCGCCGGTGCGTTTTACCATATCCCTCAAAATCTGCGGGTTTTCCAGCATGGGGCAGGGCCGCAGCATATTTTTGTTGAATGGCTGCCCGTCATGGTAGGCCATGAATAGCGGGCTTTTCAGTGCGTCCAATAGGCTGCAATCGTGAATATTCACATTGGAATAATGGATGAACACGCAAGGTTCCACATCCCCGGCAGCATTGATGTGCAGATAATTTCGGCCTCCGGCAATACAGCCGCCGACATACTCTGCATCGTTCTGGAAATCCATGCTGAAAATCGACTTTGTGTTCCGAAAGGCGCGGATACGTTCGTAAACAATTTTTCTCTGCTCTGGCGTGGGCAAAAGCGCCGGTACAGCTTCATTGCCAACGGGCATATAGTGGAAGAACCACACAAACATAGCACCCATGTCAATCATCATGTCGAAAAACTGTTCGCTGCTGATGTCGGCATAGTTCGCGCTGGTATAGCAGGTTGAAATCCCAAAAGGCAGCTTATGTTCCCGCAGCAAGTTCATGGCCTGCATGACTTTTTCAAATACGCCGTTGCCCCTGCGTCCGTCGTTTGCCTGTTCAAATCCTTCCAGACTGATGGCTGGGACGAAATTTTTTACCCGCAGCATTTCTTTACAAAACGCTTCGTCAATCAGGGTGCCGTTCGTGAATGAGAGGAACGCACAATCAGGATGCCGCTCACACAGTGTAATCAAATCCTTTTTGCGAACCATCGGTTCCCCGCCCGTGTAGATATACATATAGACGCCCAGATCCTTACCCTGACGGATAATGCTGTCGATGGTTTCCAGACTCAAATTCAGTTTATGGCCGTATTCGGCTGCCCAGCAGCCGGTACAGTGCAGATTGCAGGCCGATGTAGGGTCTAACAGAACCGCCCACGGAATATTGCAGTTTTCTTTCTTCCGCATTTCCTCCTGAACGGCACCGCCTTTCAAGGCGGAGTTGATAATAAAATTCTGGAATAGTGTTTTTCGTACCCCAGTATCCAACTGATAGGCTTTCAAAATCAGTTCATACCAATTTCCCTTTTCTGCAATCGCTTTTCGGAAGGCTGCCCGCTGACTTTCATACCAGCCATCGGGCAAGGCTTTGTCGATCAGGTTCATTGCTTTGGGAATATTGGTTTCCGGCTCCTTTTCCAGATAATTCAGAACCGTGTTTACGGCCGCAGTAAAGGCCGTGTTTTTTACAGACTCAATAATACTCATTTTTCCTTCCTACTGGCAGAACACAAGCTCTGCCAGCTTTCCCCTATGTATTTCTCTATTCTTCGCGCAGAAGATTTCTCATTACCAAAAGTCCAGCGCCGATTACAGAAATAACAACGACTGAACAGAAGATTTTTTTGAATGTCATATTTTTACCTCACAGAAGAAGTCCAATTCGATAAACAGCGAAGGTGACAACCCACGCCACAACCAACTGGAACAATGCAGATAACAGCATCCAACGAGTGCTGGCCGCTTCCTTGCGGATCGTCGCCAATGTCGCCGCACAAGGAATATACAGCAGGCAGAAAATCATCAGGCAGAACGCATTGAGCTGTCCAAAACCGGCAGCTCCTAAAATGCCAACCAGCGTATTCATACCTGCTCCCGAATTGATATTCGGAACTCCGAACAGGACGGCACAACTGGACACCACAACTTCCTTTGCAGAAATACCGGCAATCAAAGCAACGGCAATCTGCCAGAAGCCCAATCCAATCGGTGCAAAGAACGGCACCAGCCAATGGCCCAAAATGGCTCCGAAGCTCTCTGTCATTTCCGTGGTATAGCCATGAGGCCCAAAATTCAGGATCACCCACATGAGGATAGAAGCCATGAAAATTGTGGTTCCGGCTTTGGTAAGGTAATCCTTCACCTTTTCCCATACATAGATAGCAACGGTTCTGCCACTCGGCGCTTTGTACTCCGGCAGTTCGATCAGCAGATAGTTTTCTGAAGTCTTGCGGTCAATCAGATGGATCACCGCCGCCACAAGAATAGCAACCACTAAACCGATCAGATACATAGAGTACGCTACCAGCATAGCCCGGTCTGCAAAGAACATCTCCGCAAACAGTATGTAAATTGGCAGACGGGCGCTGCAACTCATAAAAGGCGTAATCAGCATGACTTTGAAGCGGTCACGCCGGTTTTCCAGAGTCCGCGACGCCATGATTGCCGGAACGGTACAGCCAAACCCTAATATCATGGGGATAAATGCCCTGCCGGATAGTCCCAGCTTGCTCATAATTCCTTCCATAACATAGGCAACGCGGGCCATGTAGCCGCTGTCCTCAAGAAAAGCCAAAGCAAGGAACAGGATAAAGATGTTTGGCAAAAAGGTCAGGATACCGCCTACACCGGCGATAATGCCATCTACCAGCAGGGAGCGAAGCACTTCATTGACACCGGCGGCAACCAGCCCGTCACTGATTAAGGCAGACAGGCTTTCAATCCCCATCTCAAAATATCCTTTCAGCCAGTCCCCAATCGTAAAGGTCAGGAAAAATACCACGGCCATGATAACAAGGAAAATGGGGATGCTCCATACCTTATGTGTCAGCACACGATCCACTTTCTCCGTCAGGGCATCTTGCCGGTCTTTATTTACCAGAACTTCCCTGATAATCTCCTGAATGAAATCGTATTTCTCGTTAATGATGTCTGACTCATAATTGCGATCCAGCACATCGGGCAGGTCAACCGGGTAGTTTGCTGTGATCTCCTTATCTTGTTCCAGCAGCTTAATGGCGTGCCAGCGGTAATTGGACAGGTTCGGATATTTCCGCTTCAGCTCTGCCATGATAAGATCAATCTTGTCCTCAATAGCATCACTGTAAACCATTGCGTATTCTGAATGGTGGTCGTGCCGGTGTTTTGGAGTATATTTATGATGATGAATCAGACACTCCGGATCTTTACAGTCTTTATGGTGCGCGGCTGCATGAAGCAGCACATCCAGTCCTGTCCGTTTTCTGGCTGAAACTGGAATGACCGGGATGCCCAGCATTTCCGGCAGTCTGTGTGTGTCAATCTCCATGCCGCGCTTTTCCACAATGTCCATCATGTTCAGCGCCAGCACAACCGGCTTGCCCAGCTCCAAAAGCTGCAAAGTTAAGTATAGGTTTCGCTCCAGAGCGGAAGCGTCCGCAACATCAATAATCACATCGACTTCATCGCTTAGTATAAACTGTCTGGATACCTGTTCTTCCATTGTGTAGGAGGTCAGGCTGTAAGTGCCAGGAAGATCGACCAGTCGAATATTCAGATCATGGTCTTTAATGGCACCCTCTACTTTCTCAACGGTTACACCTGGCCAGTTTGCCACTTTCAGATTTGCACCGGTGTAAGCATTGAAAAGTGTTGTCTTTCCGCAGTTCGGATTTCCGATGAAGCCGATAGTCAAATTTTCTCTCATCGGAATTTACCCCACTAAAATATTCTTTGTGATATTGCGCCCAAGTGCAAAGCGTGTTCCCCTGACTTTCACAATCAGGACACCCCGACTTTTGCTGTTCAGAACAGCGATAGAGGTTCCACGGGTCATCCCAAGGGCCTCCAAACGCTTTTCTATATTGACAGGCAGATCAATATCCTCAACTTTATATTCATTTCCTATTTTTCCATCGCAAAGATACATGAACGCTCCCTCCTCACCGATTTACGGAAGAAGTCTCCGGCAGCTTGCCAAACTCATAAAGCATCATAGAAACGGTAATAACCACCAGAATTGCATCTGTCAGAGCAATCGCCAGCCATACGCCACGAATACCCATGCCGCCGATCATCGGAAGAACCACGCAGAGAGGAATAAACAGAATGATCTGGCGGAACAGCACCAGCCAAGTTGCCTTTTTCGCCTTGCCCAAAGACTGGAACAGGGTTACGGCAATCATAAAGCTGCCTTGCAGGACATAAGTGCTGAACATGATACGGAAGTTGGTTGCACCCGATGCCGCGATACCCGGCGTTGTCAGGAACATGGATAAAATCTTCTCTGGAAACAGCTCGGCAGGAATATAGAACACCAGCGACAGCAGCGTTGCAGCAGTAATAAAAACCCTGGTCAGCGTCTTTACCCGGTCATAGTCCTTTGCACCATAGTTTGTACCGGCGGCAGGCTGGAATCCCTGACTGATCCCCCACAGAGGAACGAAAGAGAAATTCCAGAAGCGGAGCGCCGCACCTAAAAGAAGCTGTGAAGTTTCCCCGCCATAGTTCGATGCCACACGATAGATCACTGTCTGCTGTACCAGGGTCAGAATCTGCATCAACAGAGCAGATACCCCGACAGAAAGAACCTGGGGAAGCAGTTCTCCGTCAATGCGGATGCGCCCAATCTTCACATGAGGACTTTTTTTCTTGAAATACCACAGCGTAATTGCAGCCTGGACAAACTGGGAGAAAATCGTTGCATAAGCAGCCGCCTCAATGCCCATACCGTAGGGATTCAGGATACTGATAAAAATAGGGTCAAGAATGATATTCAAAATAGCGCCGCTGGCAATAATCGTCATTGCCTTTTTAAGCTGGCCTTCTCCGCGAATGACCATGTTTGCACTTTGAAAAAAGTTTACAAACAAGGAACCGGCGAAGATAATCCGTAGATATTTTTCCGCATAATTCAAAATGTTGTCGCTGGCTCCGGTCAGGGACAAAAGCTGGCGGGTGAACACCATGCCTACCACTGTATAGATAACGGACAGCAGAAGAACCATAGCAACCAGGTTGCCCATGATCTTCTTAATTGTGTTTTCATCCTTCTTGCCGATAGCGCGGGACAGTACCGATGCAGAACCCACGCCCAGCATGGCCGCTGAACCGGCATTGATAAGCGTCAAGGGATAGGATACCGATATGGCTCCCATCTGCACGTCACCGACCATCTGGCCGACAAAGATGGAATCCATCATGTTATAAAGCCCAACGACCACCATGCCGAGAACCGCAGGGATGCTAAGTTCAATCATCAGCGGCCAGGGGCTTTTTGTTAAGAGCTTTGTTCTTGTGTCAAGTGCCTGTTTCATCACTCTATTCCTCCTGGTCTATTTTAATTTCGAGGTATCCAGCAAAGCGCGCCAGTGACGTGCCTTGCCGGATTAGCCATATCTAACTAACCACTTAAAGTATATAAAATCCGGGCTTCTTTGTACGCTCCCAACCGCAGGATTTACAATCCAATCTGAAACGAATTTAGGAGCGGAAAGGACATAAGGCCCTTTCCGCTCCCGTTGTTACTGTATCATTTTTTCCAGTAGTTTCAGGGCTTCCTCAAGTTTTGGATTTACGGCGTCCGTTTGCAGGGCCTCCCGGACGCAGCTTCGTATATGGGCTTGCAAAATCTGCTGATTGGCGCTTTTTAATAACGCCTGTGTAGCAAGAAGCTGATTGGAAATATCCACGCAATAGCGATTTTCCTCAACCATTTGCAGGATACCGTCAATTTGTCCTCTGGCGATTTTTAGCTTGTGAACAATATCGCCTTTCTTGGCCTTCATAAACGGCCCGTTACTGGATACTGACGAGCTGATAGCCAGCGTCCTCGATAGCAGCTTTCAACACAGCATCCGGCACATCCTGGTCAAGCTGCACCTGGGCCGACTTGCTCTCCAGGTGAACGGCCACATCCTTGATGCCCTGGATGTCCCGCAGCGCCTTATCAACGTGTTTCACACACATTCCGCAAACCATACCTTCGATGTTCAATACTTTTTCCATGTGAATTGCTCCTTTTCGTTCTTCTTTTACTGTTGTCTGTTCGTACATAGGGTCTGAATCCAGTTCTGTATTGGCCTGATGCTTCGCCTTGAACCACCGCAGACGCAGGGCATTGGATACCACGAATACCGAACTAAAGCTCATAGCAAAAGCGCCGATCATGGGGTTCAGCTTCAACGCAAAGGGCAGATAGAACACGCCTGCCGCCACCGGGATACCGATGATGTTGTAGATAAACGCCCAAAACAGATTTTGCTTGATGTTGCGGATAACCGCCTTACTAAGCTGGATTGCCGTAGACACATCCAGCAGATCGCTTTTCATCAAAACAATATCCGCTGACTCAATCGCCACATCCGTTCCGGCTCCGATAGCGATACCAACGTCCGCTCTGGCAAGGGCCGGAGCATCGTTGATACCGTCACCGACCATCGCCACTTTCTTCCCGGCGCTCTGCAAACGGCGGATCTCCTTCTCCTTATCCTGGGGGAATACCTCTGCCACAACACGATCCACGCCGACCTGACGCCGAATCGCTTCTGCGGTCTTTGCATTGTCGCCGGTCAGCATGACCACCTCAATGCCCATGCCGGTCAATTCCGCTATGGCCTGCTTGCTGGTGGGCTTGACTACATCCGCCACGGCAATAACACCAATAAACTGACCACCACGGGCAAAGAACAGAGGTGTTTTCCCGTCAACGGCCATTTTCTCACCCAACTGAAGGAGTGCGCCGCCATTGATGCCATTTGCTGCCATCAGTCGGCGGTTTCCGGCAAGGCACGTTTCGTTTCCAATCTGCCCCACAAGGCCCTGACCGGGAATCTGCTTGAAACCGTCCACCGGAAGGAAGGAAAGGTCTGCTTTTTCGGCCTCCGCCACAATCGCGTCCGCCAGCGGATGCTCGGACATTTTTTCCAGCGAAGCGGCGATTTGCAGCAGCTCCTTTTGTGGAACGCCCTCTTTGCAGAGCATATTTGTCACTACGGGCGTACCCTGAGTAATTGTGCCGGTCTTATCCAGCACAACCGTATCAATGCTATGGGCCGTTTCCAGGGCCTCCGCCGATTTAATCAGGATACCGTTGCTTGCGCCCTTTCCGGTTCCGACCATAATGGCCGTAGGCGTTGCAAGGCCCAGCGCACAGGGGCAGGAAATGACCAGAACGGAAATGCCGATAGACAGGGCAAATTCAAAGCCATATCCCAACAGCAGCCAGACAACAACCGCGATCAGCGCGATGCTGATAACTACCGGCACAAACACGCCGCTGACCTTATCAGCCAGTTTCGCAATAGGGGCCTTGGAGCTGGTCGCTTCATCCACCAGCCGGACAATCTGTGCCAGCGTGGTATCATCGCCCACCTTGGTGGCCTGCATCTTGAAATAGCCGGACTTACTTGTGGTCGCACCGATCACTTTGTCCCCGATATGCTTCTCCACGGAGATGCTCTCGCCGGTCAGGGCAGATTCATCAACGGAGGAAAAGCCCTCTATGACAATACCATCTACCGGCACAGATTCACCGGCCTTGACAATCAGGGTTTCGCCCAACTGCACTTCTTCCACCGGCACCTGAAGCTCTTTTCCGTCCCGCTCCACGATAGCCGTTTTGGGAGCCAGATTCATCAGCTTTGTGATTGCGTCCGAAGTCTTACCCTTTGCGCGGGCCTCCAGGGTTTTGCCCAAGGTGATAAGGGTCAGGATCATGCCTGCGGATTCAAAATACAAATCCATCATAAAGCTGTGAACCGTAGCCATGTCCCCGTGACCGAAACCGATGCCGATTTTGTAGATGGCGTAAATGCCATAGATAATTGCAGCACTGGAACCTATTGCAATCAGTGAGTCCATGTTAGGAGAACCGTGGAACAGGGTCTTGAAGCCCATCCGGTAGTATTTGAAATTGATAAATACCACAGGAATAAGCAGTAGGAATTGGGTAAATGCAAAGGTGATTGCATTTTCCATTCCCAGCAAGCCCGCCGGGAGCGGCCATCCCATCATGTGACCCATAGAAATATAAAACAGCGGGATTGTAAACAGGGCAGATAGAAGCAGCCGCTGTTTCATCTGCTTGTATTCTACCTGCGCCGTACTGACCTCCGGTTTTGTTGCCGGTGTGGTCGTGCGGCTCTTGTTTTGCGTGGAGGCTTTGGGAATCGCGCCATAACCGGCCTTTTCAACGGCCTGGACGATTCCCGCCGTATCCAAAACGGATTCATCATAAGAAGCAACCATGCTGTTTTTTAACAGGTTGACGGACACTTCTTTGATGCCAGGTAGCTTTGCCACGCTCTTTTCCACTCTGGTAGAGCAGGCCGAGCAAGTCATACCCGTAATGTCAAATTGCTCCTTTTGCAAAATCATCCCTTCTTTCGTATTGGATTTTTGTGCGAGTACCCCTCCCCCGTGGGGGACTAAATACCGTTATGAAAAGGGGCATTTGACATCTTGGGGGAAAGATGCCGCAGCCCCGATCATATAGTTTACGCACAAGGTCTTTGACCATTTTTCATTATAGCCAGCGGCTTTTTATTTGTCCGCTCTGATAGGGAGGTTTTAAACTCCAATTAGTTGTTTTTCAAAAAGAGAGGGGGCTACCTTATTGGCAAGCCCCCTGAATATGTGCTTTTGATTCTCAAACACAGCAATCAATCTTTTCCTTTAGACAAGAAATATATGATTCCCGCTCCGATGATGCTTATTGATACCACAACACCAATACCTGGATTGAAAAAAGCACACATAGTACCTGTTATCGCGCTAACAATCCCAAATAGAACAGAAATTAAGACCCTCAATTATTACCACACCCAATTTTATAATTTGAAACAATCCCAAAGATTTCTAAAACGCGACTTTGCATTTATCTTCATTATAACAGAATATTTTCATTTACGTCCGCTCCATAAAGGAGCTTTTTTTTATCCAAAAAGGAAAAGAACTGTTCGCCAAATCCAAACAGCAGGTTTTTCAATCCAAAAGGAAGTATCCGCCTCAAATCCGTTGACGGAAGCCGGGCCTGCAAATATACTAAGAGCCGTGGACGATTAAACAATCTTTTAATTGTTCAGCCATGTCAAACCAACCAAATACTATTATGAAAGGGGATCTTTCAAATGAAAAAGACCATTAAATTGATTGACCTTGACTGCGGCCACTGTGCCGACAAAATCCAGAAGGCGGTTCAGAAGATCGACGGCGTAAACAGCGTGGAAGTAAACTTTCTGAGCCAGAAGATGGTTCTGGATGCCCCGGATGATCGGTTCGACGCAGTTCTGGCCGAGGCCAAGGCCCTTATCAAGAAGATTGAGCCGGATGTGACGGTCAAGGCATGAGAAAAAGCTGAACACCGGCTGCCGTTTCTGGCAGCCGGTGTTTGACTGAAAGGAGATGTTTACTATGACACGAAAACAAAAGCGCCTGCTGTTCCGCATTATCATTGCAGCGGTGCTATTTGCAGCCGGTAGTCTGCTCCCGTTAGGGCCGACTGTGGAAATGGGGGTATTTCTGGTCTGCTATGCGGTGATCGGCTGGGATATTGTCTGGAAAGCTGTCACCAACATTCTGCATGGGCAGGTATTTGACGAAAACTTTCTTATGACGATTGCAACGATTGGCGCACTGATCTTGGGGGAGCACTCCGAGGGTGTAGCCGTTATGCTGTTCTATCAGGTGGGAGAATGGTTCCAGTCCTATGCGGTTTCCAAATCCAGAAAATCTATTGCAAGTTTAATGGACATTCGTCCTGACTATGCGAATGTAGAACGGAACGGAAAACTGGAACAGGTTGACCCGGACGAGGTAAATATCGGGGATACGATAGTCGTAAAACCCGGTGAGCGTGTTCCTTTGGATGGCAAGATTATCAAGGGAACATCTGCTTTGGATACTTCGGCCCTCACAGGTGAGTCTATGCCCCGTGATGTGGAACCCGGAATGGAAGTAATCAGCGGGTGTATCAACCAGACAGGCATTTTAACAATCCAGACCACCAAAAAGTACGGCGAGTCCACGGTTGCAAAGATTTTAGATCTTGTAGAAAACGCCAGCGACAAAAAAGGAAAAACAGAAAATTTCATCAGCCGTTTTGCCCGTTACTATACCCCGATTGTGGTATTCGCGGCGATTGCCCTTGCCATCCTGCCGCCTCTTATTACCGGGCAGCCATTCAGCGTTTGGATTTACCGTGCGCTGACCTTCCTTGTTATTTCCTGTCCTTGCGCTCTGGTTATCTCTATTCCGCTTAGTTTCTTTGGCGGTATTGGTGGAGCGTCCAAAATCGGCGTTCTTGTCAAGGGAAGCAACTATTTGGAGTCGCTGGCCCATGCGGAAGTTGTCGTGTTTGATAAGACCGGCACACTGACAAAAGGCTCCTTTGCAGTAAGCCAGATTAAGGCCATAGATATGAGAGAGGAACAGCTTTTGGAGCTGGCCGCCTACGCGGAAGATTATTCTAATCATCCGATTTCACAATCTATCCAAAAGGCATACGGAAAGAAAATCGACAACAGCCGGATCAGTGACGTACAGGAAATTGCCGGTCATGGTGTCCGGGCTGTCATAGACGGAAAAACTGTTCTGGCCGGAAATGCAAAGCTGATGAACAGGGAGAATATTGCTTATACCCCGTCTGACGCTATCGGTACAGTGGTTTATCTGGCCTGCAACGGAAAATATGCGGGATACATTGTCATTGAGGATGAAGTCAAAGCAGACGCCCCGGCAGCAATCAGGGCACTAAAAGAGGTCGGCGTCAGAAAAACGGTTATGCTCACAGGAGATGCGGATGCTGTTGGTAAGAAAGTGGCGCAAAAGTTGGGACTCGATCAGGCATATACCGAACTGCTCCCGGCAGACAAAGTTGACCGCGTAGAGGCAATGCTGAAGCAAACCAGCGAAAAAGGAAAGCTGGTATTTGTGGGTGATGGGATCAACGACGCGCCGGTATTGGCCCGTGCAGATGTGGGTATCGCTATGGGTGGCCTCGGCTCCGACGCGGCGATTGAGGCTGCGGATGTGGTCTTGATGACAGACGAACCCTCAAAGATTTCCGCTGTTGTGCGGATCGCCAGAAAGACAATTCGCATTGCAAATGAAAATATCGTATTTGCTTTGGGCGTCAAACTCTTAGTCCTGGTTTTGGGGGCTACGGGTTATGCGAATATGTGGGCGGCTGTTTTTGCAGATGTCGGTGTATCGGTCATTGCTATTCTGAACGCAATCCGGGCTATGCGGGTAAAGAAATTTCTTCCCCCGGTGCATTGATACAAAAGCAGAGATATAGAAATGCGCCGTTGCTTCCAATGATGGGCAGCGGCGCATTTCGTCTATTAGTCGGTCGGACAGGATATTTCAAATAAGGCATCCACCGTTTTATGGAGAAGTTTTGCGGGAGCTGTATTGGATAATGTGTAATAAACTTCTTTCCCTTCCCGGCGACTGGTAATAAAGCCGCTCCGTTTCAGATTTTTCAGGTGATGGGAAATCGCCGGTGCGCTCATATCAACGGCAGCGGCCAGATTGCAGACGCATTCCTCACTATGGCACAGCAGCCATAAAAGCCGCAGACGGGACGGGTCACTCAACTGCTGAAACAGAAACGCGATTTCCCGAAAATTTTCTTCGGCAGGCATTTTATCTAAAACCTTTTCAATATCTTGTCCGTGGTTGTGGGGCAAATGGTAGTGTGGCATATCGCCGCCTCCCTTCTAAAATAGAATAACCACAAACGATATAGCTGTCAAATACGAAAGGTCGGATAACACTATGGAACAACAGCGAAAATCATGCTTACTCATGCCTGACGCAGCAGACATGGATAAGCTGTCTGAACTGCACAAGGCAATGGGTGATTTTACGCGAATGAATATTCTGTGGGCGCTGATGAAGCAGGAATATTGCGTGAAGGAACTTGCCGCACAAATGAATATGTCCGGGTCTGCAATTTCCCATCAATTAAAAATCCTGAAAATGGCGAGGCTGGTCGCCTCGCATAAGATTGGCAAGAACGTATTCTATACCCTTTGCGACGAACACATTAAATGGATTTTGGAAGAAACCTACGCCCACATTTCTGAAAGATGAAAAGACGCAGCCCCGTGAAAAGGGCTGCGCCTTGATATGATGGCTCTTTACAGCTTGTCGTAGGAAACCAGATCGCTCATGGGGATGCGCTGGGCAGCAAAACGGTTCAGATCACCTTCGCCCTCCGCAGAGTAACCAACAACAAGAATGTTGATCGGTTCCAGATTGGCAGGCAGGTCAAACTCTTTGCTCAAAACATCCGGCTTGAAATAGCAAACCCAAACGCTTCCGAGGCCCAGTTCGGTTGCCTGAAGCATCATGTGGTCGGTCAGGATAGAAGCGTCGATGTCGCCGGTCTGCTTTTTATCAAAAGGCCGTACCCATGCCTTGTTGTGATCCGCGCATACGATGATTGCCAGCGGTGCACCATAGATGTTTGCCGCCTTGCCCACTTTGGCAAGGGCCTCATCGCTTTGGGCGACAATCAGGTGAACTGGCTGCAAATTTGCCGCCGTAGGTGCAACGTGTGCTGCCTCCAAAATCTTGTTCAGTTTTTCCGGCTCCACCTTCCGGTCGGTGTAGTCCCGGACAGAAAAACGCTTTTTGGCGATTTCAAGTAATTCCATAGTTCAAAGTCCTTTCCGTGTATTTTATATGTCAAATCAACCATCGACTATATTGTAACACCGCAGAAAAATTCCACAAGAATGTACTTTCCAGGAAGATAGTTTCCAAAAGGAAAGTGCCCATCCTAACATGAGAGGTATTGATATGCAAGAAGAAAAAGAGATTTTTAGCTGCCCCGTAGAAGCAACGCTTTCTCTGATCGGCGGCAAATACAAGCCCCTGATACTCTGGCACCTGATTGAACAGCCGCTTCATTACATGGAGCTGCAACGACTTATCCCAAAAGCAACGGCAAAAATGCTTTCCCAGCAGCTCCGCGACTTACAGCAAAGTGGTTTGGTATCAAGGAAAGTGATACCAGAGAACCCACCTAAGACGATTTACTCTTTGACGCCGTTTGGCAGAAGTATCATTCCTGTTTTGGAAGCAATGTGTAATTGGGGCACCGGCTATCTGGACGGTCTGGATGTGCAGACACCATGCTGCCCATCCGCTAAAAAGTAGAAAATCAGGCACAGCCAATGCCGGTGCATAAGGTTGTGCCTGATTTTTATATTTGGGATTGCCGCACATAGTTACACAGAAGTGCGAAATCTACATTGGGATTTTCTTTCTTAATTTTGTCCATATATCCTTCCGCCTGACGGTGCAGCTCCGGCTTTTGCAGATCATCCAAAAAGAAAAACACATTCAGCCTGCGGCCTACGGCAAACAATAGCCGTTCTTCCGGCGGGAGTCGCAGGAAACGGTCAATGTCTGAAAGCATTTGACGCTTCTCTGTCAGTAGATTGCCGCGAACTTCCAGAAGCAGGTTGATGATATGCTCATTCACATAGTAGCTGTCCATTTCATTAAGGCATTGTAAAAATAGCCGCTGCTCTTGAACGATTTCTTCCTCTGATTGTAGCGTAATAGTTCCGTTTTGAATAAGCTGCCACATCATAGAGCCGAGCTTAAAGCCGGTAGCGTGGACACGAATAAAATCGGGTTGTATGATATTGAGCGCGTCGGCGGTCTTTCGTGCATTTTCTTCGGAATATTCCTTTCCGCCGATCCCCAGCAGAATAAATTCAGATAGAGTCATACCCGCTTCCTTTGCCAGACAACCGCTGCGGATAACCGTATCAGCATTGAACCCCTTATTGATAAGCTGTAGAACACCGTCAGCTCCCGTTTCCATTCCACAATACAGATGGTTTAGGCCATGCTCCCGTAACAGTTTAAGTTCTGACAGGGATTTGCGTGTTATGCTGTCAGCGCGGGCATAAGTGGTGATAGACTCTAGAGAGGGGAAGTATCGGCGCAAGGCATCCAAAATCTTTAGCAAGTATTCTGTTTTCAATACCAGAGCGTCACCGTCCTGCAAAAAGCAGGATTTATACTGTTGATCGCTATGCTGTTCTGATTGCGCTTTTATATCACGGATTATATCCTCTATCGGACGCATAGAAAATTTTATGGATTTATAAAGCCCACAAAAATAGCACTTATTCCAGTGACATCCCCGCGTTACGCGAATGAGCAGACTGCTACTTTCGGAAGGGGGCCGGATTGGCCCAATTTCAAACTCATTCATTCTGGTACATCTCCTTTCGACGTATTCAGTTGAATGGTAGCATGATAGGGCAGAGCCAACAAGAACGCACTTTTTTGATAGGCACTTTCTTCATAGGTAGTAGTATGAATATAAAATTTCAAAATCTCGTTTACTATACTAAATTCGGGATATTTTTTGCAAGCAATGGAAAGGAATATCCTTTCCCGCTTGTTGGGGTGTTCCCCAAACCCCCGACCCGACAAAAATATGCGGGCCGAACACCATGCGGGGCATGGTGGCTTGCGCGTCCAGAAGGACGCTTCTCTGCCGGAGGCATAGCAAAAGCCGGAGGCCGCGTCAAGGGTAAATAAATGCGCTTCGCGCACCCCTGACACAGCCCCCAGCTTTTCCTTTTGGGCAGACAAGGCGGCAAACCCGCAAAGCGGTTTTACCGGCCCTGCTCCTGATTGTTTTCTTTCTCCTGCTGGTACTCCTGCACCTGCTCAATCCTTAACAGTGCGTCCACATTGGCTTTCACCGTCTGCAATTCCTGGTTCTCTTTCCTAAGCCGCTTATAATCTTCGTAGGCGGTCTTTTTCTTTGTCAGCAGGTCGCTGTACTCTGCCTGCAAGGTTTTGACCGTCGGCAGCTTCTTTTCTCCAAACTCATCAAAGGCTCGTTTGGCAGCTTCGTGTAAAAGCAGTTCCGCTTCATGGGCTGACCGGAATCGTGCCTTTTCCCTGGGGCTGGCTTTCCGGTAGGCCACATAGGTGTCGCGTGTTTTCGCATAATTGATGATGTGCTTTTTCAGATCAGCGATCTGCTCCATCCGGTGTTCATACTGCTTGATAGCCGTTGCCGTTTTTTCAAAATTCTCTGATACGGATGCGGCCCTCGCTGCCAGCAATTCATAGTCCGTGATGTTATGCTCGGTCAGATAATTCAGCGTTTTCGCCGCTTCCTTCAGGTTGTGGATTTTCAGCCAGCGTTCATAACCTGGCCCGTGTCCCTGCAAGCGGCTCTGAATGTCCAAAAGCAGATTGACCCGCCCATTCTTTTGAGGCGGTGCGGCTCGCCGGCGCAGGCGTTTTACAGGCTGCCCCATGCGCTCTTTTATGGCCTCCGGCGTGTAGTCGGCCCCCAGCGTTTTTGCACGGGTAAACCGTTCCTGCCCCTCGCTGGCCAGACGAAAACTCAATGCTTTCCGCGTGGTCTGAATCTCATATCCTTCCCGGCGCATGGCCGCCAGAAATTCATCATAGCTGGACACCGTAGGCAGCACCCGGTCAATCGTCCGGCGCAGCTTATCTTTCCAGCTTGTGCCGCGCCGTGCGTTCGCCCACTCTGCATAGTGTTTGCCCTTTTCTTTTGGCTTTTCAATCACAGACAGGCCGTGTTCCTGGCATAATCGGTCATTGATTTTCCGGATTGTCTGGTAGGTATTCCGGTAGTTATTGAATTTGTGTGTGCAATCCAGGGTAGTGCTGTTAAATTCGATATGACAGTGGATATGGCGCTTATCCACATGGGTAGCAACAAGGAATTGATGTTGCCCGCCGGTGAACTCCAAAGCAAGTTGATACCCCAGCTTGTTCGCATCCTCTGGTGTGATTTCACCGGGCTTAAAGGACTGGATGATCAGGTAGGAAATCACATCTTTTTCCGGATCGCGTTTCCGGCCGGTTTCCGCTTCATAGATCTGCTTACTGAGAGCAAATTCCTGCCATGCGGTATCTGCGCCGCACTGATAGGAGGACACCAGCAGCCCGCCTTTCGTCTTATCCGGATTCTTGTCATAGTCAATCCGGTCTTTCAGAACCGCCGCAATACTCCGACCCTCACTGGCGTGGCGCGGTTTGATTTTTGAAATTGCCATCTGCTGGCCCTCCTTTCATACTGTAGTTATGTTTTGAAATTAGAATAGACAGTGTTATTAAATTGCATTAAAATAAGGGCTAAGGACAGGTGATATAATTATGGGAAAAGGAAAAAAGAATCGTAAGGCGAAACGAGCAGCAAAAGCTAAACAGCGCAGAGAAATCAGGATAAAAATGGGAAAACCAACTTATCTTACACTAATTCGTTGTCCTCGGCCAATAACAGAAGTCGCAAATCACTATACATACAAAGCAACCATTTACCGAACCTCCTATAAAAAAGCGAATATTCATAATGTACGTTGGCAGGCATCTTCTTTAACTTATTGTAATTTTAGTAGTTCACATTGTTTAGGTGTTGATTTTTTGAATTCAAACCTGAAAAAGAGTTCTTTTAAAAATGCAGTTTTAGAGGATGTAGTATTTTGCAACTGTAATCTAAAAGACGCTGACTTTACTGGGGCCAAATTTAAACGAGTTGCGTTCATCACCACAAACACAAGTGTTGCCAAAAATCTCATTTTAAACGAAGAGTGTCATGTTTATAGAACATATCCAAAGTTAGAACTGATGCCAGAAACTGAAAAGGCATTACTTCAACTTAGCGAATATTCTTCTCTATATAAGTATGGTGTCTTATTTGTCAACAAGAATAAGTTAAACAAGTGGATTCTTCAATTTTTGATTGACATATATGGTTATGATTCCTTACGAGCGTTGATTGCGCTGAAAGGGAAAAAGAACAAGCGCTGCTTATATTCGGTTCACTCATATATGAAACATATTGAAAACTACTTAAAACTGTGATACACTGACTTTGTCCTGCTCCGGAGCCAGAAATGGTGTATGCTATTTGTATAATCGAGGACATAAAACAGTAGCAAGTATTCGAGGGGGGATGTCTATGATAAATGATGTTTTAGCGTTTGTTTCTTTTGGAGCATTTTTGTTGGAATTATTGTTTAGTAGTAGCGTCCTGCCCCGATTACTCGGGGTTTATTTGAATTTTAAGTCTATGCAATCTGTGTAAACGAGTTGCATAGGCTTTTTATATTAAAAAAGGACGCAGCCCTCATAAAAAGAACTGCGCCCAATGGAACATGGATTAGATTGATTTTAACATCCGGTTAAAGTCGGCCACCCGCTCCGTCAGCCAGGAGGCTGCCATCGGTAGGCCATAGGGACTGACCAGCCATGCCAATATCATAAACCCGATAAAGCCATCTACCCGACCGGCGAACAACACCAGCAGCCCAATCAGGAACAGCAGCACCGCCACGATACCGAGTATCATACCGGAGAACAGGCAGACGAAGCGGCAGAAGGCCACCAGAACCGTCAAAACAAGAACAACAGGGAATAGCAAAATTTTCAGAAGTATTCTCATAGGGCGCGACCTCCTTTGAAGCTGTTTACAGGCTCACTATACCACATTAAAGTGCGAAAGTAAAGGCGCGATTTACAAATCCGACAGTTTTCCTAAGAGGGTACTGACCGCGCCCCAAAGTTCCCGGTATCGCTCCTGCAGGTCGGCTACATCCTCCTGATAAAGATTGCCCGTGTTGTTCACCCGTTTGGCGATCTGGTTTAAGTTATTGGCGCAGTTTCGCAGCAGGGACACCAGGGCTTTGAAGTCGGACATATCCACCTGCACCGCATACCCGTCTACCGCCATTTTCCGTAAATAGGCCCGCTGGTTGTGAATGCCAAGCTGCGCCATCTTTTTTTCGATGATTTCCTTTTCCTCCGGCGACACCTTGAAATAAAGCGGGATGGTGCGCCCGCTGCGTGGTTTCATCAGATTGCCACCTCCATATCCTTGCCTTTTTGCGGGGTGGAAGCGGTAGCCGCAGATTCAACCCCAAGGCGTTTTAACATTCCTTTGATAGAGGGCTTTCCTCCATCCAGTTCCTCTTTGTCCCGTTCCCGCTTGCCGGTGGATTTCCCATCCATATTCAGGGCAATCCGCAGCACATTCAGGCGGGATGTCTTTTCAGCCAATTCCTGCTCCTGGGGGAAGGGGCGCTTCACTTCCAGTTTTGCTTCTTCCATTTGCGCGTTCAGGTTTTCCAGCTTACCACGGTTCTGCTCCAAATGATCCGCAATGGCGGCCAGAGCATTTTCCAGACGGGCGATGTTGCCCACCGGATCACTTCCCAACTCAATCGTATGGGAAAGGCTGTGCTTCATTGTCACCTGAAATTTCTGTGTGGCAGTATCGGCCCATAGGGTCATGGGAAAGCCGCGATACTCGCCCAGGGGCACCCGCTCCGCAACATCGGTCATTTTCGTACAGGCATCAATGATGGCCTGACCTGCGGCCTTGCGCTCCGTGTAGGTCTGGCCTGCCACCGTGATGGAGAAATGCTCCTTATCCGGCAGAGGGTGGGCCTGCACGACGGCCAAATCCTGTTCCAATCCCGTGATCTGTTCCTGTGTGCGGTTGATTGCTTTCGGGAAAAACTGAATCAACTGATCTTCCAGTTGATACCGCTGGCCCTCATGATTGGCTTTCAGAAGTTTCAGCTTCGTCACCTGGCTGTCCAGATCGGTCATCTCAATAATGCGCGGGTCACCGGAAGCTAGGGCCTTGACTTCGGCATAGCTTAAAGCGGCTTCGTCCACGTCCTCACAGGAACGGGAGGGATTTTTGCCGCTCATCAACTGGCCGATGAATTTCTGCTTGTTCTCCAAAATGCTCCAGTTATACGCGTCAAAGGTATTCTCCGTAACGTACTTATAGATCTTGACCGTTTTATTGATATTCCCTTGCCGCAGGATACGGCCTTCGCGCTGCTCAATATCGGCAGGCCGCCAGGGGCAATCCAGATGGTGCAGCGCGGCAAGGCGGGTCTGGACGTTGGTGCCCGCGCCCATTTTTGCTGTGGAGCCAAGCAGCACACGCACCTGTCCTTTCCGTACCTTTGAGAAAAGTTCCGCTTTCTGAACCTCTGTTTTTGCGTCATGTATAAAGGCGATTTCTTCCGGCGGTACTCCCTGGGCCATCAGCTTTTGCTTCATATCGTCGTAGACATTAAAGGAACCGTCCCCCTTTGGGGTGGACAGGTCGCAGAATACAAGCTGTGTCCCCTTGATTTCCTCCGTATCCCGCCATACCTGCAACACATTCCGGACGCAGGTGTTGACCTTGCTTTCCGGATCGTCCGGCAGCGTCGGGTCAGACAGCCGCTGATCCAGAGCAAGTTTACGTCCATCCGAGGTGATTTTTAACATATTGTCCTCGCGTGGCTCCACCTCGCGATTGCGTACCGCTTCGGCCCGTTCTCCCAGGTCGGCCACCAAATCCCGCTGGAAGTCGCTGGGGGTGGTGACTTCGGTGATTTTCTCCGCCTCCGGAACCGGCAGGCGCAGCATATCCGCCGTTTGAATGTCAGCGGCCTCCCGCCACATGGCCATGAGTTCCGGGAGATTGAAAAATTTTGCGAACCGGGTTTTACTGCGAAAGCCGGTTCCCTCCGGAGCCAACTCAAGGGACGCGGTGGTTTCGCCAAAGTTTGCCGCCCAGCTATCGAAATGCTCCAGGCCGCTGGATTTTAACAGGTCATATTGCAGGTAGCGCATCATGGTATAGAGTTCCACCATTGAATTACTGACAGGGGTGCCGGTGGCAAAGACTACGCCGCGCCCACCGGTGATTTCATCCAGATAGCGGCACTTTGCAAACATATCAGAGGACTTCTGTGCTTCAGACTGGCCGATACCCGCCACATTCCGCATTTTCGTTGCCAAGAACAAATTCTTGAACCCGTGTGCCTCGTCCACAAACAGCTTATCGACGCCCAATTCCTCAAAGGTAATCACATCATCCTTGCGGCTCTGGTCGTTCAGCTTTGCCATCCGCACTTCCAGGCTCTTTCTGGATTTCTCCAACTGCTTAATGGTGTAGCGTTCCCCGTCCTGGGCCTTTGCTTCCTGAATGCCGTCGATCACCTGGTCGATCTGCTCCTGAAGAATGGCTTTCTGACGCTCCGGTGAAAGGGGAATTTTTTCAAACTGGCTATGCCCAATTACTACTGCGTCGTAGTCGCCGGTGGCGATCCGGCTGCAAAACTTTTTCCGGTTCGCCGGTTCAAAATCCTTTTTGGTGGCCACCAGCACATTGGCTCCGGGATAGAGCCTCAGAAAATCCGCACCCCATTGTTCGGTCAGGTGGTTCGGAACCACCACTAGGCTTTTCTTTGCCAGCCCCAGACGTTTGGACTCCATTGCTGCCGCCACAATCTCAAAGGTTTTGCCCGCGCCCACACAATGGGCCAACAGGCTGTTCCCTCCATAGAGCATCCGAGCCACCGCATTGCGCTGGTGGGGCCGCAGGGAGATTTCCGGGTTCATACCGGAAAAACGGATATGCTCCCCGTTATAGCTGCGGGGCCGGATGGCGTTATAAAGTTCATTGTATTTCTGGCATAGGTCGGCGCGGCGGGCCGGGTCTTTCCAAACCCAATCCTTAAATGCCTCCCGGATCTGCTCCTGCTTTTGCTGGGCCAGCATGGTTTCTTTGGCGTTAAATACGCGGGTAGTGCTGCCATCCGGCTCATGGATGGTATCATAAATCCGGGTGTCCCGCAGGTTCAAGCTGTCCTCGATGATCGCGTAGGCGTTTCGCCGTTTGGTTCCATAGGTCACATAGGCCAGGGAATTATTCAGGCTGTCCCGTGATTTTCCACTTACATTCCACTCGCCGGTGGCCGGGGAATAGCGTACCTGAATATCCTTCTTGTAGCTGAATGGGGTTTTTAAGAGTTCATGGACAAATTGAGTGTAATACTTCGGGTCAATCCAGGTAACACCGATCCGCACGTCGATCTCCGCTGCGGAGAGGTCTTTGGGCTGGGCCTGTTCCAGTGCGGCCACATTCTCTGCAAATGCAGGGTCAATCTCTGCCGCGGCCCGTGCAGCGGCCAGCTTCTTCCGGACGTTGCCGGATAAATACTCGTCTGCCGTTTCCCATCCATCTAACGGGCCGCCACCGGCTTCCGGATTTTTGTAGATGACCCCTTTCAGGTCGCGGATGATGCTGTCGGTTTCGCCTGGGGTGCCAAGAAGGGAGGACATATACCCCAAATCCACACGGGCACGTTCTCCAATAGAAACGGCCAGGGCTTCACTGGCGGTGTCCACATGGTCAATCGTCACCTGCTGGTTGATGGTGCGCTTTGTGAACATATCCGCCTTGCGCTCCAGGTTTCCGTCCTCGTCCAATACCTCCAGGGAACACAGCAGGCAGTAGGATGAATCCTGTTCAAAGGCCCGCTTGTTTCCGGTGCTGTTTAAGAGGCCGTACTCTGCGGTATAAACATCGTAGGCTTGATTCAGTTTTTCCTGGGCTGCCTTGATGTTCTCATCAGTGCCACCGTGAAGCTGCAACTCAATGAGGTTTCGGGTCAGTTCCCGAAGGCCAATCATCCCCCGGATACGCTTTTCGGTGGTGGCGGGAACCTCTACCGGAATCCGTTCGCCGTTCTCCATAAAGTACAGCTTGCCGCTGACCTCCGTGTAGCTGAAATTCCGGGCTTCCGGATCGGCGGTTTCCATCCGCTCTAACAGCTCCGGGACTTCCACCGCGCCTTTTTGGGAAAGAAGCTGCTGATCCGGCGGGGAGAGTTTTAACAGGGCTTCCCCAAGCTGGTCGGACAGCACAGCCCCCGGCAGCGGGGCGCAGGTAGTTTCCCGTTCGTTGCCGTACATACTCTTATCCCAGGCCATCGTGCCAAGCACCATATCCGGATGGGTTTCAAAATAGCGGTTGATAGGGATGCCGTCTGCGGTCTGTCCCAAATGAACCCAATCCGGCACCTGCTCCGGCGGCTGCGCCCGCTTTTGTAGGAACAACATATCCGTTGTCACATCCGTACCGGCGTTCCGGGAGAAGGCGTTGTTCGGCAGGCGTACCGCGCCCAAAAGGTCGGCCCGCTGCGCCAGATATTCCCGCACGGTGGAATCCTGCTTATCCAGTGTTCCCTTTGATGTGATAAAAGCCACAATCCCACCGGGCCGCACTTTATCCAGTGTTTTCACAAAAAAGTAGTCGTGAATGAGAAGGTTTTGCTTATCGTACCGGGGATCGGCCAGCTTATAGCTGCCAAAGGGTACGTTCCCCACGGCCAGGTCAATGGAATTGTCCGGCAGATTGACACGCTCAAAGCCATCCACGGTGATATTCGCCTGGGGATAAAGCTGCTTTGCCAACCGTCCGGTAATGCTGTCCAGTTCCACGCCCATCAGGGTCGCGCTCTGCATAGACTCCGGTAGAAGCCCAAAGAAGTTGCCTACGCCCATAGCAGGTTCCAGAACGGTATCCGGATGAACGCCCATTTTCTCCAATGCCTGATACATTCCCTCAATCACGGTGGGGCTGGTAAAATGCGCGTTCAGGGTGGAACCACGGGCCGAAGCGTATTCTTCCGGGGCCAGTAGCGTTTTTAACTCTGCATACTCCGAAGCCCATTTCTCATTGGTTTCATCAAACGCCTGGGGAATGCCGCCCCATCCCACATAGCGGGATAGGGTTTCTTGTTCCTCCGGCGTCGCGCTGCGGCCCTGGGCCTCCAGATCTTTTAAGAGCCGGATTGCAGCCACGTTGTTCTGGTATTTTGTCTTTTGCCCGCCTGCGCCCAGGTCAGGGGCGGTGATGTGGAAATTTGGGGCGGCAGGGCGCTCTGGTTCCTCGATGTGCAGTCGTTCCACAACCACGTCGTAAGGTAAGTGATTTTTTTCTCCTGGATAAACTTTTTCGGTTTCTGATGTGGCTTTTATCCCCCGATCAGCAATCGCTTCATTTGCTCGCTGCCATTCATCGGCAGATACAATGGGCTTTATTTCAGGTGGAGGGAGCGTTCTGCCACTGGCCTGAGAGGTTCCGTCATGGTCAGGTGCTTTCCCGGTCTGGTCTGGGATAGCTTCTTTGATACGTTCCCATTCTTCATCAGATACGGTAATATCAACTTCATGGGTAGCGGGGCCATTCCCAACCGTCAGGGTGTCGCCCTCGCGGGTAATCGGCTGCCCGGTCAGGTCAGGCTGCTGCTTTTCGGCATCCGCTTTCTCCAGTTCCTTTATAAATTGAGCGGCGGATTCTGCGTCGGGAAAAACCTTTGCCCAACTGTTCTCGTCATAGTAGTAGTCCCATGTTTCTTCATCAAAAATGGCAAATCGGCCACCATCCGGGACATAGGAATCCGTGCTGCTGGCTTCTATCACAGAGTAACGATGATACGGTTTTACATCCTCCTGAATGGCGGCCGGTTCTCTCTGAGCCGCGTCAAGGCCCGTGCGGATGAGGCGATCAAAGTCAAGCGTGACAAGTTCCTTGAGAATCAGTTTCGAGAGATTTTGGTACTTATCTCGATGTATCAATTCGCCGTCCAGCAGGTAACTGATGGACGGCTCTACGAGATCTGCTTCTACCTGAAGGATGTGTTGTTCGTTGTCCGTGGTGGTACAGGCTAACCCGATATGCCGCAAGTCGGTAAAATCCACCTCGGAACCATATTCATACTCACAAAATTCTGTAATCAGCCTTTTGGCTGTATCAAGCTGGGATTGTTCGTAGGCCTCCGAGAGCATTTCCTCTGTGCGTGCAGCCGCAGCCAGGTCTTTTTCCTGCTGGCGTTCCACCCATTCCCGCACGATGGATACCGGCTCATTCCGGAAGATGGGAAATCCAGTTCTGACCCCAAAGGTATCATCCCGCAGGCTGACACGCCCCGCAGCGTAATCGACCTGATCAATGGTATAGATACGGTTTTCCTGCTCCAGCTTCATCCGCAGGGGAATAAAATCAGCCACATCCAGGTTTTTGACAATTCGATACTGACCGTTCTCCCATTCGCCAATGGTGACATTGTGGCCGTGAAGCTGTAACTGCTTTGCTAGATGGGGCCAGCCCAGGTTTGTGCCGGTGACAGTGGTTTTCCCAAGTCCGGGAATCTCCTGAACCACGGTCTTTAGGCCCAGGTCGGCGGCAGCCTGCTTTGCGTCCTCCCCATAGAGCAAAAAATAATCGCCCACCTTGACGCTTACAAAAGAGCCGGGGTGATCGGCCTTTAATTTCATGTACTCTGGCACATCCGGCACAAAGGAAGGAGGAACAGGGGCTTCTGTGGACGGTTTGACCGCTTCGGACGCGCCCGTGCCGGTGGGTTCCGGGGAGGGAACTGGCGGGGGTGGGGTTGTACCCTGGCTGCCCCCGTTTTGGGGTTCTATCTGTCCACGCTCGGCTTCGGTCAGGTCAAAGGATAGCTGCTCATTGGCCGCTGTGCCGGACTGCTCGAACAGTTTCCGGCTGGCTGTTTCCAGCTTGTTATCCTTTGGCTGTTCCGGCTTTCTGCGTCGGGAACGGGAAGAAGCAGCCTCCGCTTCCTGGCGAGAAATCTTCTGTACCTGCATTTCTGGCAGGTCAAAAAGAGTAAGCTGCCGGTAGTCCGGCTTTGCAGAAAACGGCGCGTCTATCTCCACAGACGCAGAAACGGCAGGCTGTTCACCTGCCGTTCCTTTCGTGTTTAACTGTAAATCAGGTTGCTTCGGACGATTTCCTCCGCTGACTGCCGGATGTTGTTCATCCACTGCACCCATTCCATCTGATTGCTGGCTTTCAGTGCTTCGGTCACGCCCTGTTCCTTCGCCATCTCTGCCACCAGACTGTCCATCTGTTCCTGGGCTGTCTGATCGATTTCGATCAGATGTGCCCACAGCCTGCCGGTCAGCAGCATCGAGTTGTAAAGTCCCTTGCGGTGTTCCATCAGATATTGTTCCCTGGCCCTCCCGAACCGGCCCAGGGTCTGCGGTTCGTTCTCCCTCTCGTCCATCCGGAGATTGGGAACCTGATACCCGTTCTGTTTGGTGTATGTCAATGTCGCCATGCTCGTCGCCCCTTTCTCGATTTAATGTGTTAAAGTTTCTGCTATCATTATACGGCTTCCTGTCAGACTTTGCAAGAGGATTTTTGGCCTTTTCCCGTTCGATTTTCCGGATGGTGTCGCCAATCTCCAAAAGCAGTTCCCGGCTTCCCTGAGATACTGCCGTCCCCAGGCAGGCCAGGGCAGCGGTGGTGTTAAAGTTGGTAATCTCCCGAAAATCCTCTGTGTCCAGGTAACGGTTCACATCCAGGCCGCAGCGGGAAAGGACAGCGTACTGGACGCTTGCCCGCAGGGTATTGCGGAACAGTACCTCCACATTGAAATCGTCAAGCCCCTCTAAAAAGCTGTCCTCCCGCTCATAGAGCAGGTCGGGAAGATATTCGCCGTAGCTTTCCTGTACCAGCTTATCCGTGACCTCCATCAAGAGGTCGCCCAAATCACCGGCACCGTCAATCCCAAAGGCACTCCGCAGCCGCTCCATGACCGGCTCGCGGTTTTCCTCCGTCAGCTTCCACAACCATGGGTCTTTGCCGCCCCGTACCGGATGCGTGTCTGCCACATCATGCACATAGTCCAGATAGGGTTTGCCGCCGTACCCCTTGCGGATCAGCGCGATAGCAGTGCTGCCCGCATTGACCCACCGGCGCATTTTATTGTTCCAGGTGGACATATCCGCACAGGCTGTCGCGTCCGGCTTCTGTGCGTAAATCAAAAGCTGATCGTCAAAATCGTAGGCTTTATAAAATCGTGCCGCCGTAGTGAGAAAGCGGCACCATTCCTCCGGTGAGTGTGTGACCTTCCGGCTGGTATCGGCGGCCAGTTCCGAAATGGTCTGCCATTTCTGCGCCATAAGAACCTCCTTTCAAAAAGCAGGGCGGCACAGACACCCCATGCCGCCCCGAATGATTAAGTGGATTGTCTGCGTTCCCGATTGCGCTGGTTCATCTCGTCCAAAACCCGTTTCTGTGCTTCGGAGAGTGCCCGCGGCGGTGTGATTTTCACCCACTTTTTGGGCAATTCAAAGGTCAGCCCGCCGTGGCGGTTATCTTCGGTCTGCCGTACCTGGGCCGGATGGGTCTGGCACAGTTCCAGAAGCACCCGCTGTAAGGCGGCGTTATGGGTATAGACGCTGGCCGTTACCTCCGCTTCGTTGAAAAGGATGATGGTTTCCTGTTCCACCTTCAGTAAGGACATCCCGATCACCGTTCCCTTTCCGGAGCATTGGCCCCAGGTAAGGGCCGTGCCTCCTGCGCCCGACGTAGCTGCTCCCGCAGGGAAGGAGGTTTTTGGGACGGTCTTTCTTCCCTGGGTTTCTGCACTCTGGCAGTATCATCGGCCTTTACGGACTCCAGATCTTTCGCACGGATGCGCTCCGGCTGGCGTTCCAGAAAAGCGAGGATTTCCCCATCCGGATACCGGATCGGCTCAAAAATGCGCCCGGTCTGTAAAAACATCCCGTCTATTCCGGCCCCGGCCTTATAGTTGCCCTGGCTGTCCCGTTCACTTTCCAGAAGCACCAGGCCGTTGTCCAGCACATACCCCGGCTCCTTGCGCTGGTTCACCCCCGGCAGGCCGATGGTCACAGAAAAATCGGTGATGGCGGCAAACTGTTCGCGGGGGCCGACTTCGGAAAAAGCGTGGGGCTGTATTTCATCCCCTTCATAAACGGGGACAAACAGCTTTGGGGCTGCCGGTTCGCCGGTAACCGTGTGGTCGGCAGACTCATACACGCCTGGGGCCTCCTCCATGAAGTAGAGCAGCGTTCCATTTTCCAAAATGTACTCCACACCGGGGATATTCTCATAACGCGGCCCCAGGTATCGTTCAAAGGTATCAAAGGGCACCACGGCATATTGGTTTCGTTCCTCACTCATGCTTTGCACCTGCTTTCTTCTGGTCAAATTCCAGCTTGTAATTCACATACTTGCCGGTATCGTCGAGTACTACGGTGGCATCGTAGGCCACGCCCTTTTTCTCGCTGAATAGGCCGGTCATTTTGACACGGCCCTTTTTCAACAGTGCGCTTGCCACCGCTTTGGTCAGTTCTTTATGCTTGTCGGCAAAGAAGCGGCTGTTCTTCCACATGGTAAACCCACAGGAACGGTCAATACACTGAAAACTCAGTTTGCTTTCCACCACATCCTTGCCGCAGCGGGGACACCTGCCAATCGGTTCCCGCTGGTCAAAGAGGGAGGTGTCTGCCTGGATTGCCCGGTAGCCCTCCACCAGATCAGCAGTCATCCGTTCAATGCCGGAGAGAAAATCATCTGCGGAACGCTCCCCGCGCTCCACCTCCTTTAAGGCTGCTTCCCATTCTGCGGTCAGTTTGGCCGACTTGATACTATCCGGCAGCACCACAATCAGGTTATGGCCTTTTTTCGTGGGGAGAAGCTGACGGCCCTTACGTTCCAGAAAACCACCGCGCACCAGCTTCTCAATCACACCGGCACGGGTGGCCGGTGTCCCAAGGCCCGTGCGTTCCACGCCCTCAATCTCTGCAAATTCCTCCGCGCTGGCGTGTTCCATTGCGGAGAGCAGCAGATCTTCCGTGAAGTGTTTGGGCGGGCTGGTGGTTCCCTCGCGCACCGCCGCCTTGCAGCCGGGAAGGGACTGCCCTTCGGTGATGGATGGCAGAGCAGCCGGTTCTGGATCATCCTTTTCCGGTTTCTGTTTCAGGGTGGAGAGGAAGGCTTGTTCCACGGCCTTCCAGCCGGGGGTTGTCACCACGCGGCCCTTTGCAAAAAAGGAAGTGCCGCTGCAATCCAGTATTACCGCTGTGTCCTCATAGCCCTGCTTTTCGCTGACCGCGCACAGAAGCCGAACCATCACCAGGGTAAGGATGTTGCGCTCCCCGGCGGGCAGCGCAACAAGTGCATCCTGCTTTACCTGCATGGTAGGCAGCAGCGCGTGGTGGTCGCTGACCTTTGAAGCATCCACCACACGGGACACATCCGTTTGCCCTATCTCCACAGAAAACGGCAGGCTGGAAACAGATCGCTCCAAAAGCTCCGACACTGTGGCGGCGGTGTCCTCTGTTAGATAATTGGAATCAGTACGGGGATAGGTCAGCAGCTTCTTTTCATAGAGTGCCTGGGCATAGTCCAACACCTGCTGGGCGGTGTAGCCAAACAGCCGGTTTCCGTCCCTTTGGAGGGAAGTTAAATCATACAGCTTCGGCGGGCTGGCGGTACGCTGCTTTTTCTCCATACTTTGGACAGTGGCGGGCTGGCCTGCACAGGCAGCTTTCAGTTTTTCCGCTGCCTTTTTTTCTGCCATCCGGTCGCTTACGGCAGAAAAACCGCAGTCCAGTTCCACCGTGTAAAACTTCTCCTTTTTGAAGCTGTCAATCGCAGTTTCCCGTTCCACTACCAGGGCCAGTGTGGGTGTCATGACGCGCCCCACATTGAGCGTTCTCCGGTAGAGGGTGGAGAATAGTCGGGTTCCGGTAATCCCTACCAGCCAATCCGCCTTTGCACGGCAGAGAGCCGCTGCATAGAGAAGGTCATATTCGCTGCTGGGGCGCAGGGCGGAAAACCCCGCTTTGATTGCATCCTCCTCCATCGACGAAATCCACAGCCGTTCTATCGGCTTGCGGCACCCTGCCTGCTGATACACCAGCCGGAAAATCAATTCCCCTTCACGGCCCGCATCGGTGGCGCACACCAGGCTATCCACATCGGCACGGTTCATCAGGTCGGAAAGCACCTTGAATTGTTCCTTTTTCCCTGGGTCAACAGTAAACTGCCATTCCTTCGGGATAATCGGTAAATCCTCATACGTCCACTCGGAATACTTCGGATCGTAGGCGTCGGCAGGGGCCAACCCCACCAAATGCCCGACGCACCAGCTTACCAGAAAGCCGCCGCCCTCCAAATATCCCTGTTTTTTCTGTTTGGCCCCCAGCACAGCGGCCAGACTCTGGGCCACGCTGGGTTTCTCAGCCACCACTAATTTCAATCGTGTTTCCTCCTTCCTTTCAAAAGCTGCTTATAGCAGACCCCTATACAGCGCCTTCCCATGCCATAGTTGCAGCCATAGCAGGGATGATCGGGCGGGAGCGCCGGAGGTTCCGGCACCCGCCGCCCGGTGGGTTTCTGCTGCATCATCCGTTCCAGCCCTGGATTGTTACTGAACAGGGGCATCCTCGTCATCGTCCGGAAGTTCCTGTTCCTCCTCATAAAGCCGGCGCTGTTCGGCTTCTTCTTCGGCAGTCAGTTCCGGCGCAGGTTCTTCCATATCTTCTTCCCGAATTGTCGGTTCTTCCGGCCCTGCAAATTCAAATTCATCCAAATCGGCAGCATCGTCCAATTCATGTTTGGGTTTATAAATCTTGAAGTAGTAGCCCAGGCCGCCTACGGCAAGTACCGCCACGCCAATCAAAACCAGCATAATGGGACTGGTTCCGGTTTCCGGAACAGGCTCCGGTTCAGGTTCCACTATTCCCTCGGCAGGTTCCTCCGGCTCTGGCGAGGGTGTGGGTTCCGGCTCCGATTCCACCGGTTCGGCGGTTTCCTCTGCGTCCGGCTCGGCAAGGGCCATCAGGTCGGACTCCGTGACCGCATTGAGGAAGTAGACATTTTCCGTATCGCGCTGCTTGTCAATGACCAGATAAAAGACGTTTTCATTTTCGGTGACGATGGTATAAAACTCCTTTTCGTCCTCACTGGTGGCGTTGTCCAGGACAGTTCCGGTTCCGTTTGGCGTGAAGGGGTTCGGGGTAGCAGTTTCTTCCGGCTCCGTGGTTTCTTCCACCGGCGCGGTTTCCTCCTGCGGTTCATTACTCTGTGCATAGGCGGTAACAGAAAAAGTACCAAAGCACATCGCAAGTGCAGTCAGCACCATGAAATAGCGCAGCTTATTCTTCATCATCCATTTCCTCCTGTTCCTCCGGATTTTGTGCGGCCACAGACAGGCCGCCGGTATTGCCGCTGCGAATAGCCTGAATGATGGTGGCCAGTTCCTCCGGCGTGACCTCCAGGCCGCGCACCATGCCAACGATCTCGGTATTCTCCAGTTCGGTTTTCTGCTGCTCCAGTTCCCTAAGCCTTGCCTGCTGGGTTGCAATCTTGCTCTTGACCTTCTCAATCTCGGTCACGATTTTCTGAATTTTCTGGTTCATCAAAACTCCTTTCCGGGCGGTCAGAGCCGCCCAAATGCGCAAAAGTGCTGCTGCCAATAGGACGTGTTGATATTGGCGTACTGGATGGGTGAGCCACAGTGGATCATCATCCCGTCGCCTACATAAATCCCCACATGGGACACTGGCCCCGCGCTGTCATAGGTTCCCGTGAAAAAGATAATGTCCCCCGGTTTGGCTTCGGAGGACGGGATAATCGCGCATTGATTGTAAATGCCCTGCGCCGTGGTACGGGGCAGGTTGTGAACGCCGCTGTTGGTAAAGACCCAGCAGACAAAGCCGCTGCAATCAAAGCTGGTGGACGGATTTGAACCGCCCCAGACGTAGGGGTAGCCTAAGTATTTTTCCGCTTCGGTAATCAGTGCGGCAAAAGACGGGTCGGACAGGGCTTCGCCGGGGATTTCGTAATGCTCCCCTTCAGAGGGGTTCGCATAGATGTTGTCCCCGAACAGATAGGGCTTGTTGCCCTTCAGTTCCAGGATGGCGGCATACCGGCCTTTTTCATCTTCGGTCAGGTTTTCCACCGCCACCGTCCCCAGGGAATGGTTCCGCAGGGTTACATGGAGAATGTAATACTCATACGCTTCCTCGCTTTCATGTTCGTTTCCTTCCTCATCCGTCCAGGTCACAGTCCGGTAGCGGATCTGTACTTCCTCACGGGTGGTAAGGGTATATTGCTGGTCGAACAGGGCTTGCAATTCCGCTTGTACCTGGGCCGGGGTAAAGGCATTGAATTTTGCGGTCAGGTAGGAAATCAGTTCGTTGGGGTCATGGCCGATAGTGTCCACATCGTACCGGTATTCGTCATAGCCTGGAAATTCGCTTTCAATATTGGCCATCCGGCGTTCCAACTGCTGCTCCAGCGCGATGTAATCGTCCTCCACCTGCAAAATGTCCGGATCTTCGGAAGTATAAGAGGTGCCAAGTACAGCCCCCATCGCCCCTTCCATCGTCACAGAACAGGAGGACAGGGAGGAAAACACCAGGATAAACAACAGGGCCACGCCGCCGACAATCACCAAAATCCCCTTATTGTTTTTGACCAGGGCAACAGCGGCCTGTCCTGCATTGCTGACTGCTTCCTTTGCTTTTTTGGCGACCGCAGCCCCACGGCTCCCCGTTTTCTGTGCGTCCCGATAGGCTTTGGCATACTCGCGCTTTAGTTTCCGCTTTTGAAACATGGCTGACAGCGAATTCTTTTGCAGTTCCGGATTGTCCCGGATGGCGGCACGGTAGTTAGCATTGACTGTGGCGCGGGCACTTTTGACTTCCAGGCGTTCCACCCTGCGATAGGGCGCGTCCTTTATCGAGTGGTAGCCCTTCCGGATCGCGCCCGTCGCCAGATTTTCTGCTGCAAACTCGGTTTTGTGGGCCGCTTCGGTGCCCACATTTTCCTTTTCCACCTGCCGGATTTTACTGTGGGCCGCCAAATCCACCGACCGGCCAGCCTTCAGCCCTGCCTGCGTCACCGGGTTTTTCCGGCTGCGCGGTTTTACCTCGTCCTCAAAACTTAGCGAGTGCCGTACCTTGCCGGTCATGGCGTCAAATTCCCGGTTGATCCGGGGGCGGCGCTTCTTTGGCAGGTCTGCTTTGGCCTTTTCCAGCTTTTCGCCCAGGATTTCCGCCTTTTTCTCTGCATGGGCAGCCCGTTCCTCCGGCGAAAAATGCAGCCGCTTACTTTTGGCTGCATCATCCGCGTCATAGATATTGCGCTTTCGTTTCATAGGCCACCCCCTTATGCCGCCAGGTCGGAAGGCTTCGTGGTCATTACCCGGTAAAGCTGCGTATCGCGTGGGAATTTGTCCTCAAAGGGAATAATCTTATCCCCAAAGAACAGAAGCCCTTCGCCTTCGCCGCTGTTGGTTACATGGTTTAACTCCTGGGGGGAAATGCCAAGCCGCTGGGCCAGGATATTCCGGTCGCTGGCACCCTGGTTCAACATCAGCACAAAATCGCTGTTTTCCAGGATGTTTTCGATCTCGGAACTGTCCAAAAGGTCTTTGACATTCTGTGTTAGGGATGTGGGGATGCCATTCCACTTGCGGAACCGCTTATAAATCTCGGCGGTGTAGGCTGCTGTCTGCGGCTCCTTTAAGAGCAGGTGAAATTCATCCAGGAAAATCCGGGTAGTGATACCGGCGTAGCGGTTGACCGCTGTGCGCTGCCAAATATGTTTCTGCACGTTGGACATGACCAGCTTTTTTAAGCCCTGGCCCAGCTTGCTGATGTTGTAGCAGACCATGCGGTTATTCAAATCCACGTTCGTCCTGTGGTTTAGATAGGACAGGCTGCCGGTAACGTAAATCTCCATTGCAGTTGCCAGATCATCCGCCCGCGAATTATGCTGCTCCCGCAGGCATTGGTACAAATCTCCCAGGATTGGCATATTCTCCGGCCTGGGGTTCTTCAGATAATCCCGGTAAACCAGGCTGATACAGCGGTCAATTAGGGACTTTTCAATGGGCATGAGCGGATTGCCGTAGGAGGCCATCATCAGTTCGCACTGTGAAAGCAGGAAATCCGCCTGCATGAGCATGGGGGATTCGCCCACATCGGTGGACAAGTCCAGATCCATAGGATTCAAATAACTTTGGCTATCCGGAGCCAGGTAAATGGTCTGACCGTGAAGCTGCTCCGTCAAGGCGGTATATTCATTTTCCGCATCTAATATCAGGATGTGGTCGGGTGTGGCAAAAAAGGCATTGGCCATCTCGCGTTTTGCAAAAAAGGACTTGCCGCTGCCCGGTGTGCCCAGCACGATCCCGTTGGGGCATTTGAGGGTTTTCCGGTCTGCCAGGATGATGTGTTTGGTCTGTGCATTTACGCCATAATATAGGCCACCCGGCTGGAATACCTCACAGGAACGGAACGGCAGAAATATTGCCGTTCCACTGGTGGTAAGGCCGCGCTGGACTTCCACCTGGTTCACGCCCAAGGGCAGGGCTGACACAAAGCCCTGTTCCTGCTGATAGTCCAGCCGGATCAGGTTGCAGTTGTTGGCGTTGGCAATGCCGTTCACCGAATAGATGATATTTTCCAACTTCTGTTTGGTGGGCGCGGTATGCACCAGAAGGATTGTAACCATGAACATCTTTTCATCATGGTTCTGCAAATCCTCCAGCAGCTTTTCCGCTTCCTTCCCGAAGGTCACAAGGTCAGGGGGAAGAATGTCCATGTCAAAGCCGGAGCGCACTGCCCGTTTCTGCTCGTCAATTTTGGCCTTATCCAAGTCACTCAACTTCCGTTTGACGGTCTTGAGCGCGGCCCCCTGGTCGAGCGCCTTTGCATGGATACTGACGATCTGGCTGCTCTCTATATTAAGAAGTGCGTTCAGCAGGGTGTCATACAGTTTGGTGGCCTGGATCTGCAAAAAGGAAACCGCGCCGACCGACGGGCCAACGCGGAAGTACCGCCCCTCCTTAAATAAGAAGGAGCTGGGAGCAATGTAGTCCTTACTGGAAAGGCCGGTTCCCACCAGCGAGTCCCAGTTGAATTTGAATTTCTGCGGTTCATCCAGATGCAGGCAGTGATGCAGCAACAAGAGCCGCTCATAGCCGTCCATCCCGTGGGCCTGGGTGCCAATGCCTTTGAACCTCTCCAGCACATCGGCTTCGATCTGCTCCAGGCGGGAAGTGGCCTGCTTCACATCCTCGGCCTCCACCGTGAAGGTCAGACAAAGGCTGCGTTCCGTCTTGCACAGGCTGGCTTTGGAGAGCAGCATATCGGAAAATTCCTTGCGGATGGGGTCAAAGCTGTCGCCGGTGGGTGGAATCCGCAGGATTTTCCGGTATTCCGCCATATCCGGATAATAGCAGACCACCGATAGCTGGAAGCCCACTGTGGGGCCGAAGTAGTTGACCAGGCGGCAGTACAGTTCAAAGATAACCGCCTTATCATCATCGGACGCTTCCGCATAGCTGCGATCCTCAAACGCAATGCTTCTGCTGTAAAGGCGGTTCCCCAGGCGGCACACCCCATTCTCATACATTTCCTCATAGGGAATGGTCTGCTGGGCGGTGGCGGCAATCTTACCGTCGCGTTTTGCCCGCTTGATGGCCTTTGCCAGTTGCTTTTTCTGCGCGGCATTCAGCGGTGTGTCCGGTCGGATGATCAACTCGTCGCCCCAGCCCACGGCCCGTTTCGGCTCCCGTCTTTTCAGTATTGGAAACAAGCTGTTTCACCTCCTCGTCAAAATAAGCTTGCCGCTCCAGGGCGGCAAATCGGTTCTCTGTCCGGTAGGGACGCGCTTGCTGCGTCAGGAACCGGACACGAAAATAATTTCTAAGCATCTTTTCCGGTGTCTGCCCGTTCTTTTCGTAAAGGGCGAAGAAGAAAAAGGGCAGAGCCGTGACAATCAGAAGAATCAAGGCAATATCGTTGCCCAGGCTTTTCCGGGTCAGAAAGTAAGTAGGAACAGCCACCAGCGCAGCCAGTGCAAAAAAGATAAGCTGTCGCTGGGTCAGGCCAAACACGACCTTGCTCTTGACCTCGGTCAAGTCCTTTGTGATGTTCACATGGGCCAATCAACTCACCTCCCGTAAGATTTTTTCATAGCGGTATTTCATCTGCTCTGGTGCCAGGGAAATTTTGGGCCTGCGCGTCCCTGTCCAATGTTTTCCACCGGCAGAGCCGACGCAAGTCCATCCCGCAGCCCGAATACTGGCCCCGTTTTCCGTATCCAGCGTATAGGTAATAATCTTCCGGTAGCCCATCGCCTTTGCAGTCCGGGCGGCAGCAGCATAAAGGAAGCTGCACACATTTCTGCCTCCCAGCGTACAAAGGCGGGTAACTTCCAGAGTAAACCCATCATCCAGATACCGGCTGACGGGCCTTCCGGCAATCACCACGCCCACCAACTCCCCACAGCTTTCACAGCCGATAGAGAATTTATGCCCCTGGACACGTCGATGGTGCCGATGATGTTTTTCAACAAATTCATTTGCCTGCGCCAGTGTCAGAGGAATTGGTGTCAGCATGGCGGCCACCCCTGAATGGAGCCAGTCGCTTCGTTGCCCCACACATCCCATCCCGGCGCACGGCTGCGGGCGAAAAGTTCAATCCTGGGGACATCACCCATCAGCCGGACAATGCGGCTACGGGCTTCCTCCGGTTTCTTGCTGTGTTCCTCGATATGGGACAAAATCACTTGATGTACCCCGGCATTGGCCCGTTTCGGGTGCCCTCTGGTAGCCAGTAGGCAGATTTCCGCATTGGCCCGTGTCCAGTAGCCCATGCCAGTAAACAGGGTGGACGCTTTCCGGTTTAGCTTCACCCAAACAAAGGCGACTGATTTATAGGTAAATCCCCAGGCATCCAATACCGGCCACGCTTCTTTTAACAGCGGGAACGTCACCCAAAGAAACAGGGTGCAATCCTTTGCCGCCAGCAGATGAACCGGCAGCGCCTTAATATCCTCCAGGGACATGGTGGAATAATGGCTTTCCGCAGACCGTCCCGTGCCCTTTTTGCTCCACACCCGATATTGCCAGGGTGGATCGGCATAGATTACAGAATATTTTCCAGGTTCATTCACTCGTCCACCTCCTTTAATGGGCGTTCAGAATACTTTTTGCTACGCTGCCTGACTTAAACAGGCTGAAACAGAGCAGGACGGTGTAGGCAACACAAGTCCAGATGGCTCCGTGAAGGTCGCCGCCGGATATGGACAGGCTTTTGACCAAAATCGCATAAATTCCGGTAATGACCATGATTAAGAAGCCTTGCAGCCCCAGGGCAACCAGGCCCCGGATGTAGTTGGTGCCGATATTTCCCCACTCATGGTTGGCAAGGGTGGCAAAGGGCAGCGGCCCCACGCTTGCATAGATGTATATTTCAATCATTCTGCCGTAGAGGATGATCGTGATGAGTGCGCCCATCACTGTCATGGCGAAGCTGACCACCCAGGTTTCCAGCATGAGGGCAAAGAGTTCGCCAAGCCCCTTTGCTTCCAGTTCAGTGGTAATGGAAGCCAGTGCCGTTGAAATATCAATACTGGCGTTTGCGTCAATGACCCCGGCACTTTGCTGCACCATTGTCTGTGCCATCTCAAAGATGGCGATGATAAAGTCGAATGTATGGCTGACGACGTAGGCCGCAATCCCGGCTTTGATAATCCACTTAAAGAAGATGAACGTATCAAAATCGTGCATATTATTTTTATCTATGACCATGCGGATCAGTTCATAAGACAGGACTGCGGCAATCACAAGGCCCGCGATGGGGACGATCACAGACTCGGACAGGCTGTGAATCATGGAGAAGACGCCGGAGTTCCATTGCTCCGGCGTCTTTCCAACTTCCCCTGCGATAGTAGCGACCTTTGTATTTACATCACCAAACATATTCGAGAGGTTTCCCGTGATGGCTTCAATCAGGAAATCCTTAATCCATTCTGTTATAGCGTCGATGATAAAATCCATAGGCCGTTACCCATACATTAACCGAGCAGACCAGACAGAAGGGGGATCACCTTCAGACCCAGCAGAATGACACCACCTCCGGCCATCAGTTGCTTGACCCCTTGTGATTTGGAGGCTGGATTATCTCCCCCGTATCCTTCCATGAGGTTGATAACGCCCCACACGCCGACACCGGCACCAATAGCAGTTACGACAGTAGACAGAGAAGAAACAGCAGTGTTAAAGAATTCCATAGGAACCTCCTTGTAATGTGAAAATAGGTTGGTAGAAACAAAAAAGGCCCACACCGTTTGAAAGAGTTCGCTGCAAACGGTGTGGGCGGTTAAGCCGCAGAAATCGAGTCGGCTTCTCCCAGGTCATAGACCTCAAATTCATCTTCCGGCTTTACCTTCAGCCGGTGGGCTAAGTACCCCTTCACATCCAGGGTGTACTTCGGGTTGGCATCGGCGGTGTACCGATACATCGGGTGACGGGTCAGGTCATACTTGCGGGAATAGAACGGCCGGACGCCCTGCACCTGCAAAATGCAGCGGCTGGAGGGCATAACCGCCAGTTCATCCACGCTTTTTAATTCCTTCCCCAATTTTTGATAGTTCAGGCCATAGCTGCGGGAAGTGCCCCGCGTGTCGCTGGTGTTATAGGTGTCGATGGTTTCTTTTCCAAGCATAGTGGCCACCATCTTTAAGCTGCTTTCCTCTTTGCCGCCAAGAAACAGCAGCGACGAGCAGCAGCCCGCAATGGTTTCCGCGTTGTCCCGGTACATCCCTTTAAGCTGGCTGTATGTCTGGAGGACGATATGTGCCGATATGTTCCGGGAGCGGATAACGCTGACCAAATGCTCCCAATTCGGGATCTTCTGGTTGGCAAACTCGTCAAACAGGCAGGTCACATGAACCGGTAGCCGCCCGTGATAGACAGTCAGCGCACGGTTGCACAGGACGTTGAACATCTGAGAGTACATCATCGCTGAGATGAAATTGAACGTGGGGTCGCTGTCGGACACCACCGCAAACAGAGCGATTTTTTCCTCACCCAGCTTTTCCAGTTCCAATTCATCGTACTCCATCATTTCCCGCACCGCCTGAATGTCAAATGGAGCCAGCCTTGCGCCGCAGGAAATTAAGATCGACTTTAGAGTTTTGCCCGCAGCCATCTTAAATTTCTTATATTGGCGCACTGCGAAATGATTTGCGTCGCGCTGCTCCAACTGTTCAAACAGCAAATCCACCGCAGACTTAAAGTTCTCATCATCCTCCCGGCACTCACAGGCATTGAGCATATCCAGCAGGGTGGTCATGTTCTTTTCTTCTTCCGGCGCTTCATAGTAGATGTAGGCGATAAGCGCCTGATACAACAGGGCCTCGGCCTTGCTCCAGAAATCGTCCCCGCCCTTGCTTTCCTTACTCTGTGTGTTCTCCATGATAACCGTCACCAATGAGAGGATGTCGGTTTCACTGTGGAGATAGTGGAAGGGATTATAGTGCATTGAGCAGCTAAAGTCGATGGTATTCAGGATTTTCAGCTTATAATGACCTTGCTGCACCAGCGCACGGCCTACTTCCTCCACGACGGTTCCTTTCGGATCTGAGCAGACATAGGAGGCATTCATTTGAAGTAAGTTTGGCTTGATATGGTAACGGGTTTTTCCGCTGCCGCTGCCCCCGATGACCAGGACGTTGAGGTTGACATTCCGCTTCTCCGGATCGGCAATCTTCCCAAGGGTCAATCGCTCTGTATCGGTCAACAGGATATTTTGGGAGAAATCGGAGTTGATGAACGGCGCTATATCCTTTTCATTGCCCCACCGGGCCGTGCCGTATTCTTCTCCGTGCCGGTACTTTTTCGCGTTTTTGATTTTTGACCAGACTACCAGACGCAGCAGCACAGCCGCCACCGCCCCCACCAGCAAATCAAAGGGGTGGAAGCTGGGAAGCGGATTTTGAAATACAAGCCCCAGCTTTGTAAAGGCTGCCAGCAGCTTATCCAGTACATCGCCGCCGGTGGTCAACCGGTAGGCTTCCCCCAGCTTTGTGCAGAGCAGACCGGCAAACACATAGGGTAGACTGGCCTTGACCGCTTTCGCCGGGTTAATCTTCGGCAGGTTCTTCATCGCGCCACCTCCTGCTGTTTATTGCGGGAGAGGGACTGTGCCATTTTCCGGACAACCTCCTGAAGCTGTGTAAGCTGGCGGCGAACCGAAGGCTTTTCCTGGGACTGGCGCTTTACCACTTTGCCGGAATATTCCGCAAAGGCAGCGGTCAGCGCATCCGCGTCCCGCGACTTGAAAAATACCAGATAGCGGGGTGGTTGGCTTGTGGTGTCCTTTTTCAGCGCGAAATCAACGCCATACTTGCGGGCAACGCGCTCAAAGGATTTGATGTTGCCGTCTGTAATCTCAATGTTGGAAACGCCTGCACCCTGCCGAATAAGGTGTTTTACACTCTGCTTGCCTTTATAGATTTTCGGGTTTTTCTGGCTTTTCTCCATTTCCGCCAGGGCCTTTTCCACGGCTTTCTTCAAGAGATTTGCGGTCAGCTTTCCCGCCTTAATGCTGATCGCCACAGATTTTTGTTCCAGTTCTTCCTGCATGGGCTATCCTCCTTTCCGGCAGGGTGGAAATGGAAAAGAGGATACTAAGGCGGCACCACCAGCCGGTGCAGCAGGAAACGCAGCAGCCGGTGGAGGGTATCAGCGGGCTTCCTCATGGCCCTGGCTCCGGATTTTCAAAATACCGTCCAGTGTGGTGGCAGTAATGCCAAGCCGCTGCGCCACGGCAATGTCGTTCTTCACGGCTTCGTCCACCTCGTCGCCGCAGACAATCAGCACATGGCTACGCCGCAAAAGTTCCCGCGCCATATCAATCCCATCCTTATGTTCGGCGGGAATGGTGTCATTGAGGAAGTGCGGCAGATAGAGGATGGGACAGATCGGGGTAAAACCGGCCAGATAGACCTTGCGGCAGTAGACCGCAGCCTGGTCGGTGTCGGTAAATTCCTGACCGCTCCAGGCGGCAGAAATATAAGCAAATGGTTTCTTCACGGGGTCGCTCCTTTCTCCGGCTTCGTGCCGGGTGGCAAACAAACGGCCCCGTGTCAAGAATAAAATGAACGCGCACCGTGCGCGTTCTTGACACAGTGCCGTTCATTTGCTGATGGGTAATCAAGGCGGGCCGGATAAGACCGGCTCGCCGCCCTCATTTGAGTATGAAAAAACAGTTACCCGCTGCCGTACATGTCATGGTTGACAAGTGCGGTGTAGTAACTGTTGATGGTAGTAGGCGCATTGTAGAGGGAGGTTAGGAGGTAAGCGCGGATGTTCCGTACCTTCGTCGTATTTTCCCGCAGGCTGCTGATCACATACTCGATGTGGCTGGAGTCCAGCTTCAACAGCCTGCTTTTCACAACCTCTTTTGGGAAGTCCTCGCCGCCAATGCGGATCATTTTTCGGGTGCTGCATACCGTGTCCACCAGGATTTCCAGAATTTCATCCAGGAGTTCATAGTCGTAGCCAAGATTTTTCCGGAGATGGTCATACTCAATGTTCTCTTTCAAAATCTCCCGATAGGCTCGTATCGTATCCATCGTATCAGCCGCCGTAGGCGGTCTATCTTCCGGAGGTCGTACCGCCGGATAGATAGATGGATCAGTATCACTCAGATCAGTCTTATTCTTATTAGTATTGATTGTGTCCGATTTTCGGAAGTCAAGAGTTCCACTTTCGGGAAGTGCAGACTTCCGATTTTCGGAAGTCTTGACTTCCTCTTTCCGGATGAAGTTCTTGACGTAGATTTTTGTGGGGCGGCCCTGGCCCTGCTTCTTACGCTCGATTAGGCCTACCTTGTCCAACTCGGTGAACAGGGACACCGCCTTGTTGTGGCCGCAGCACATCGCGTCCATTGCTTCTTCCAACGTGAAGTAGATAAACACGCGCTCCTGTTCGTCCAGCCAGTTATTGCGTATGGACAGCCCCATGCGATCCAACATCAGGCCATACAGGATTTTCGCGTCTGCTGTTATGCGCCGGAAGCCGGGGTCGGTAAACAACACCTTCGGAATCCGGTAAAAGGTATATTGCTCTGCCTCGGTTCCGTAAAAGTAATCCAATGCACCCGGCTCGGCCATATTTTCACCCCCTTTTCTTTCATACCGGCAAAACAAAAGGCGCTGCCCGAAAGCAACACCTTTTGAAACATCCACCATCTGAAAACGGCGGATTTATGCGGTTTTTTGAAGCAAATCCCTACAATTTAGCGGCGGCCTGTCTGTGTGTATTTGTTGATTGGTGGAGGGTATCCCTATGGCTAGTTTGCTAAAACGAAATACTACTTTACTTATTATGGCCGCTGGTATTGGCAGCCGTTTCGGAACAGGTATCAAGCAGTTAGAGCCGGTGGGCTTACATAACGAAATCATCATGGATTATTCTATCCATGACGCAATTGAAGCAGGGTTCAATAAAATCATCTTTGTAATCCGCGAAGATATCGAGGCTGATTTCCGGGAACGGATCGGTAGCCGTGTGGAAGCCACATGCAAAAAACTGAATGTGGAAATTAACTACGCATTTCAGGATTTGAACAACGTGCCGGAGGGTTATACCGTTCCAGCAGGCCGGACAAAACCCTGGGGAACCGGGCAGGCAGTATTATCAGCAAAAGATTTGATCCATGAGCCGTTTGCCGTTATCAATGCTGATGATTACTACGGAAAAGAAGCATACCGTCAGATACATGACTGGCTGGTTCTGGATCATGCGGACAATGCGGTTGCAATGGCTGGGTTTATTCTGAAGAATACTTTGTCGGATAATGGCGGTGTAACCAGAGGTGTCTGCAAGGTAGCAGAAGGTCATACGCACATCATTGATGTGGTGGAAACCAGTAATATTATCAAGACAGTTGATGATGGAAAGATTGGTGCAGAAGCTGATGGTGTGGAATTGAATCCGGAATCTTATGTGTCTATGAATTTCTGGGGCTTCCCGGCTAAGGAAGGATGCGCGCCTGCATATCTGGGCGTTCTGGAGCAGGGGTTCAAGGAGTTCTTTGAAAATGATGTAAAGGCGAATCCTCTGAAAGCAGAGTATCTGCTGCCAACCCATATCGGTGGACTGTTGAGAGACGGGAAGTACACGGTGAAGGTGCTGGAGACGAAGGATAAGTGGTTTGGCGTTACCTATAGGGAAGACAAAGAGTCTGTGGTTCAGAGCTTTAAGAAGCTGATTGCGGACGGCGTGTATAGGGAAGAACTGTACAGCGACTTATGATTGATGGTGTTCCACTCCGAAAAAAGGGTGGACTTCGGCGGAAATGCCCCGAATAGGGTTATTTCAATTCCCTTAAAGTGTTGATTGTAAGGAAGGCTGCGAGGCGTACGCATATCCCTGCAAGGGAATAATACGTTCCGATTTTTCATAACCGAGGTGGTCATCCATCTCGAGGGCGTAAATTTTTTTGTGTCTTTAAAATTGGAAGTTCCATTCAGTTGGAATT
>ENA-ORTP01000436-ORTP01000436.1-human-gut-metagenome-genome-assembly--contig:-NODE-436-length-52324-cov-17.053148_pt1 | contig 52324 bp, 49 predicted proteins | sample MGYA00241913_ERZ509190 | MGnify/ENA primary metagenome ERZ509190 (study PRJEB26280, sample SAMEA2338839) | human gut metagenome | biome: human gut; feature: human-associated habitat; material: faeces...
TATTAGAATTTTCAGGGTTTTAAACACTGTTCAATTTTTCATTTTCAAGGTTCATTTCGTTGTTACTTTTGTTCTCAGCAGCAACTCGTTTATTTTATCACAGTCGCTTGCGTTTGTCAACAACTTTTTTTATTTTTTCAACTTTTTGTTTTTCTCTTAAAGCTGACCACCGTTTTTCGCGGTGGAGCTTTAATATACCATTTTATAGTGGATTTTGTCAAGAGATTTTTTCAATTTTTTTAACTGTTTTTTTCACATTCTTTTCATACACTATATCTTGTGTTTTCTCTTTCATTCTTCCACATTTTTCATCACCGTCTACCCCAGGCTGTTGATTGCGCTGTACAGAATCCAGTTAAACAGATTGTGATGATATAAATAAGAGAGCCAGATACTGCTTTCTATCTGGGCAAGGATTGGCTGAGCCCATACGGCTGCCGAACAAAATCCAACCGTCATTCCGGCCGCCCACAGCACAGCAAGTCCCTGAACCGCCCCCAGAAGCGCACCTGCTATCTGGTTCATTCCGGAAAGGATTGGAAGGCGTGCCATCAAATCCAGCCATTTTATTGCAAATCTTATCAGAAGATACACTGCCGCAAATAAAACAACAGAAACAATCAGATTAAGTACCATATTAGCCAGGCTGGCTCCCAGATACTCAAAAAAACTGTCTACTCCCAGCAAGTTGTAAATTTCATGATTATTATTCTCCAGAAGAATTTCTTTCATCTGTTCCGGCAGCTTCAGATTTTCAATAGACTGACGCTGCTGGGACGGAAGTACAGCAGAAAGCCCTGTTCCTCCGTCCTTCAATCCGCTCATATGAAGCAGTCCCTGTCCTATCGCCCTTCTAAGGCCCGTATTTGCCGCCAGGAGGCCTGTCATATGCGGAACTGCTGTCCGAACCACGGTAAGGCTTAAAACCAGCGTCAGCACAGTCATTGCCATTTTTAAAAATCCTCTGTAATGACCATATAAAATCATAGAAAGCAGGAATACCCCCGCTCCTATGGATAACCAGTGTTCTGTCAGATAACTCATATTATACCTTTTCTGTCTTTCATTTTGTGTCTGCATCTGCCCTGAACACAATCCGCCGTTTTTCTCACAGTTCTCCATCTGTCCCGGCAGATACAATCATTTTCCGCAAACTGCATTTCTTCGCTCAGATATCCTGCGTTTCTGTGCATCCCAGTACCAGCATTTCAATTGCCTGGGCCACTCCGTCCTCATCGTTGATTCCGGTTATATAGTCTGCCTCCGCTTTCAGGTTCTCAGCCCCGTTTCCCATGGCAACACCGACTCCTGCCATGCGAATCATAGAAATATCGTTTTCTCCGTCACCAAATCCCATGGTTTCTTCCGGACGAATCCCAAGATGAGCAGCCAGACGAAGAATCGCCTCGCCTTTTGATGCTCCGATGGCATTTATTTCCAGATTATTGGGGAAAGAGGAGCTTACCAGCACATCGCCTCTGGCCTCTAATGCCGCCCTGGCTCTGCTGCGCTCTTCCAGATCGCCAAAAAAATAATTCACCTTTTCGGCCGGCTTTTTCAGTTCGCGAACCCGCTCCTCCACATCCGGAACCGCTTCCCGTGTATCCCGCACCATTTTCTGAAGGGCAGATTCAATACCAAAGTCCTCCATATGATTCAGGAATCGTTCTTCACCAAATGCGTGTCCGTCTGTGTATACATCATACATTGTATGAAATTTCTTTGCTAATTCCAGCAGTTCTGCCGCCTGCTGCCATGTCAGTTTTCTTTCATCCAGAATTTTCGATTCAATTACATCCTCCACAACTGCTCCATTGGTAGTAATCGCATAGCGAATTCCCGGAAAACTGCGAATAAAATCCGGTACTCCAAACCAGATTCTTCCGGTACAGGGTACAATCCAGATTCCCCGCCGGATACACTCCTTTAATACTCTTTCATTTCTGGAAGAGAGACGCTTCTGGCTGTCCAGAAGCGTCCCGTCTAAATCCAGAGCAATTAATTTGATCTCTGCCATATTAAATAAAATGCTCTTCCTTTAAAATTAATAAACCATCTTTGTCATATTTTGAAGAAAACAATCCCTTCAGACGGCGTCCTACGGAAGGACGCTCTGCCTTGTCTGCCGCTTCTTCTATCAAATCCTCTGCAGCTGCCCGTGTCAGAGGAATACCATCCTCCTCCATGATCTCAATTCTCTCATAAAGGGCAAGCATACTTTTTCCGGTAATGCTGCAGTCTATCTCGGAAGCATATTTGCATGCATATTGAGCGAATTCATCAATATCCATCTCGTCTTCCTCTTCCGGATACTCCGGTTCCCGATCCGTTTCATAATAATCTCCCGGTCCCGGCATCCTCATTGCGCTGCTGCTTTCCGGAACAATATGACGAACCGGACGTTCATCCGCCGGCTGAACCGGAATTTCCGGCTCCGGCATTTCCTCCATGTAAGCCTTTTCCGGAATCACAGGGGCCTGCTCTTTTTCTTCTGTTTTTTCCGGCTCCTGGAATTCACAGCCAATACACTCAAATTTATCTGCCAGAGACGGATTCTGCGCATGCATCATTTCCAGCTGTCTTGGATTGTCAATCAGAATAATCCGCATACCTGTCGTATCATGGCTCATCAGCTGTTCCAGTTCTTTCTGCATCTCAGGTGTCAGATCGCCGGCCTCTTCAATGATCAGATCCTTGCCCGCAATTTTTTCTCTGCTGGCAAGCACACCCCGTTTGTTCAGCCTGGAGCCTGTAATCTTGGCTACCGGATTCTTAACTCCGGTCTCTCTCTGAATCTGCTTTAATGTTTCAACAGCCATCTGAAAACCCTTTTCCGGTGTACGGGCTTCTATCATCAGATGATTCGTCATTCTCGGCAATTCTTCCTCTTCCGGAACTTCTGCTGTCACATCCTCCTCCGGCAGCTCAGCAACAGCTTCTGATGCTGACGGAGCCCGTTTAATAGCGCTCAGAATCCTGGTTTTTTCCAGTTCAGACTCTTCCTCTGACGGCACTTCTCTCTTCAGACGGGACATCTCTCTCGCCAGGCTTTCTTCTGTTTCTGCCTGCTTTACAGCAGCTGTAATTGTCTCTCTCTCCAGCGGAAGCACTGTGTCCTGACGGTTCTCAGCCTCCGGCTCTGGCTGGTAATCTCTTTCCTCATATTCCGGCTCATCTGGATAATCTTCCTCTTCTGCCGTTTCTTCCTCCAGCTCAGTCTCCTCCTGATTGTCTGCAGCTTCCTGTTCCGGCACTGCATAAGGACGTTCCTGACGCAGAACCTCTGCCTTACTGTCTTCCGGATCCTGATCGTCATACTCAAAAGACTGCTCTACTGCCCGCAGCTTCTCTTCGTATTTTTCTCTGTTCTCCACCAGATCCATCTGATATTGATTTAAGGGCGCATACTCCTGTTTCAGGTCCATTGCCTTATCTACATACTTGCCCAGACCAAACATCAGCATAATCTTATCGCAGGTGCTGACACAGCGTTCAATATCACCAACCTCATGATACCGCTCAGCCAGCTCATACAGCCACTTCTCATCCAGCTCCTCTGCTGTATATCCTTCCAGAGAATGGATCTGCTGCTCCAGGGGCGCATCCATCTGTCTAAGAATCATATAGCGCAGCAAATGCTGGCGAGGATCATCTCCTGCCAGATCGCAGAATTCTCGATAATATGCCTCTGCCTCCTCCAGATTTCCCTCCTTCAGAGCCAGATCTGTCAGCTTGTAAAGCAGACGCTTTCCAATCGGCGCCCGCTCAAAGGCCAGAAGCAGAATATCCTTCGCATCCTGGTATTCATGATTTTTTTCATAAATTGTTGCAACCATGGAAAGCAGATTTGCATTTCGCACCTTTTTCCAGTCAATGGTATCCACAATTTTCATGGCCGTCACATAATCGCCGCGGGCCACCATTTTGCGCATCTGCTCCACTTTTATATTAAATTCATATTTATCCATCTTATGCACTCCTCACGCCTGCCAAAAGGCTGCTACAGCTCTATTCGCCCCTCCAGGGCTCTCAGCAGGGTTACCTCATCAATATATTCCAAATCGCCGCCTACAGGTACGCCGCTGGCAATCCGGCTCACCCGGATTCCCGTGGGTTTAATCAGTTTGCTGATATACATTGCCGTCGTCTCGCCTTCAAGGCTTGAGTTTGTCGCAATGATAACCTCCTTCACATCTCCCTGCAGACGCTGCATCAGCTCCTTCAGCTTAATATCATTAGGACCAATGCCCAGCATGGGAGAAATTGCTCCGTGAAGCACATGGTACACCCCGTCATATTTTCCTGTTTTCTCATATGCAGCAAGATCCCTTGTATTCTCCACTACCATAATCGTACTGTGATCCCTCTTTTCGCTGCTGCAGATAGGACAAAGCTCCTGATCCGTCAGCGTAAAGCACTCTCTGCAGTACCGGATATTGGCCTTTGCCTGGGTAATGGCGCCGGTCAGGCTGGCTACCTGTTCCTTGGGCATATTGATAATATGAAAAGCCAGCCGCTGGGCTGATTTGCTGCCGATTCCCGGCAGCTTTGACAATTCTTCGATCAGCGTTGTGATCTGCCTGCTGTAATAATCCATATCAGAACGGGAATCCTCCGCCAAGGCCGCCCAGACCACCGGTCAGCTTGGCCATTGCAGCCTGAGACTCCTCTTCCATTTTGCGAAGCGCCTCATTGGTAGCTGCCACAATCAGATCCTGAAGCATCTCAATATCATCCGGATCTACAACCTCCTCTGCCAGCTTTACAGAAACGACCTCTTTCTTACCGGAAACCGTTACGGTAACTGCTCCGCCGCCTGAAGAAGCAGAATATTCCTTCTCCTCCAGCTCTTTTGTAGTCTCCTCCATTTGACGCTGCATACGCTGCGCCTGTTTCATCAGATTATTCATATTGCCCGGCATACCGCCCGGGAATCCACCACGCTTTGCCATGATGTTTGTCCTCCTCGATTTTCATAACGATTTTAAATGGTTCTTTTAGTCCTCAACTTCAATATCTATATGGACTGCTTCTTTTAATTCCTCATCACTTACATAAATGGTATTCATACGCTCACCGGCACTTTTCAGGCGGGCCTTCATATACAGCTCTTTTCCGTATTTTTCCTGAATATACCGCTCCAGTTCACCCAGAACCGTTGCCCTGCTGCCAATAGCATAATTATCAGGGCTGGAAAATACCACACAAAGGCAGCTGTCTCCGCTGGGTTCCAGCACCGTATCCCGAAAGCTGGGACGAATGGCTCCTCCCAAATCCCGGATAATTTTTCCCCAGTCCTGGCGAATCAGATTCAAATCCTCCAGCTGGGCTCTGGGAATCGCCACCTGCGGCGGCATTTCTCCCCCCGAACCGCCTTCTTCCTGACCCGGAGAAACTCCTGCAGCTGTACTGTTTAAAGACGCACCGCCGGAATTTCCCATCCGGGCTGCCATCTGCTGCATCAGCTCCGGCGTAACCTGAGGCGTTTCTTCAATCCTGGCCTCCAGCTCATTAAGCCTCTGAAGAATAGAGTCCAGATTCGGCTCCATCTGCGGCTTTGTCAGCTTAATCAGGGCTATCTCAATCAAAACCCGTTTCTGGGAAGCATAGCGCAGCTGGTTGGAAAGCTCAGAAAAAATACGGATAAACCGCATCAGGGTTTCCCCGTCTGCCATCCCGGCTTCTTCACGGAGAAGCCGCAGATTGTCCTCCGACATTTCCAGCATAGACTCCGCATCATCTGTAGTTTTCAGTATCAGAAGATTCCTCAGATACCAGATGAAATCCACCACAAACTGTCCAAGCTCCCGCCCCTGAATCACCATTTCCTCCAGGCGGCGAATGCAGCCGGCCGTATCTCCTGCAAGAATTTCACGCAAAAGCTGGCTGAACACGCTGGAATCCACAGCCCCCAGCACCTCCAGCACATTATCATAAGTCAGCAAAGTGCCGAAATGAAACGCCACGCACTGATCCAGCAGACTCAGCGCATCCCGCATGGAACCATCTGCCGCTTTTGCAAGATAAGTCAGCGCCCGCTCTTCTACCGGAATCTGCTCTGCATCTGCCAGCTCCCGCAGCCGCGCCGCTATCGTCTCGATAGTGATCCGCCGGAAATCGTAGCGCTGGCACCGGGACAGCACTGTAATGGGTATTTTATGAACCTCTGTTGTTGCCAGAATAAAAATCACATAAGCCGGCGGCTCCTCCAGGGTCTTTAACAGGGCATTAAATGCGCCCGTAGACAGCATATGCACCTCGTCAATGATATAAACCCGGTACCGTCCTTCTGTAGGCGGATACTGCACCTGCTCCCGAATCTCTCTGATATTTTCCACGCCGTTGTTAGAGGCCGCATCAATCTCAACTACATTCATAGAACGTCCGGACGCAATGCTCCGGCAGCTTTCACACTCGCCGCAGGGGCTTCCGTCAACAGGATGTTCACAGTTGACCGCCTTTGCAAAAATCTTGGCAATAGTAGTTTTTCCGGTTCCCCGCGTTCCGCAGAACAGATAGGCATGACCGATGCGCTGCCCGGTTATCTGATTTTTCAGGGTCTGTACAATGTGATCCTGTCCCTTAACGTCCGCAAATCCCGCCGGTCTCCACTTGCGGTACAGCGCAGTATATGACATAAATCAAAAACTCCTTATTTCTGCAGATATCCGGAATTCCATCCGGGACTTTGCAGTTATTTTTATTCATCACCAAAGCTGATGCCCAGCATCTTTGCCTCTTTGATCATCGAGCAGTCCGGATCCACCGTTTTCAGGCGCCCGGCTACCTCGGCAAGAGGAACCTTGGTAATCTCATTATTTTGCACAGCGACCATATAGCCATATTCCTTGTCATGAATCAGCTTGGCTGCCGCTGCACCCAAACGGGTAGAAAGCACACGATCATAGGGGCAGGGTTCTCCGCCTCTCTGAGTATGGCCCGGAACTGTAACGCGGACCTCCTGACCTGTCTTTTCTGTAATCTTTGCCCCCAGCTCATAGGCTACTGACGGATATACAACCCCGTTTTTCTTCTTTTCTTTCAGTTCCTTTTTGGTGAGCATGGCATCCTCTTTGGAAATAGCGCCCTCTGCCACAGCCAGAATGGAAAACCGTTTTCCCTGTCTGCTGCGCTCTCTCAGCGCGCCTACAATCACATTCAAATCATAGGGGATCTCCGGCAGAAGAATAATATCTGCGCCTCCTGCCAGTCCGGCATACAGAGTCAGCCAGCCAACCTTGTGTCCCATAACCTCCACAATAAATACGCGGCCATGGGAAGCTGCTGTTGTATGAATACAGTCAATGGCATTGGTTGCCACATTAATGGCGCTCTGGAAGCCGAAGGTCACATCTGTTCCCCACAGATCATTGTCAATGGTCTTTGGCAGAGATACCACATTCAGCCCTTCCTCACGAAGAAGATTGGCTGTTTTCTGGCTTCCGTTTCCGCCCAGCACCACCAGGCACTCCAGCTTCAGTTTTTTATAGGTGTGTTTCATTGCTTCTACTTTGTCAAGGCCGTTTTCATCCGGCACCCGCATCAGTTTAAAGGGCTGGCGGGAGGTTCCCAGAATGGTTCCGCCCTTGGTCAGAATACCAGAAAAATCAGATGGTTTCATAATTTGATAATCTGCATACATCAGGCCTTTATAGCCGTCCTCGAATCCGATAATCTCCACATCATCATACATTTTATACAGAGACTTTGCCACGCCCCTCATGGTTGCATTCAGGCTCTGGCAGTCACCGCCGCTGGTCAGCATTCCAACTCTCATCGAAGCCACATCCTTTCTGTTGTTATCACATCATTTTTATCGTTGTTTTCCACATCAGATTAAAATAAGCCCATTCTGATATATTATAATACATATAGCAAGCGCGGGCAAGTGGGAATCTGCCGAAACAGCAGGAAGAAACGTGGTTTTCCGGGAATAAACAGACAGAAAAAGAGCCGCATGCATCTCTGCACCCGGCATACCGATTCTAAATTATTTTAATCCGCGCACCCCGCTTTGTATACGGCTCACAGGCGTTACCCTGACAGCCAGCTCGGTCCAGGCACCCTTGCGGCACACAGAAGGACTCACTTAGTGCTGCTGCATTCCTGCCCTGACACGGTTCATGAGGTTCTGTTGCGCAAGACCCAAACGTCAACGCCGCTTACCAGGGGCAGCCCTGCAAGAACATATCCGAGGCGGGATATCACCCCTGCTGGAGCGGATTGCAGGTTCAGGGCACCGCTATCTCCCCGGCTGCGCGGAAGCTTTATGACAATTTTACGCCAGTTAAGTATACCCTACAGCCACTATTTTGTCAAGATTCCTGTTGCCGAAATGCCTGTGCCTGTGTTACACTGAGTTCCTGTTCGCCGTCAATCCGGCAAAAAATAACAAAACCGGCCATTAAAAATACACATGGATACTGAAACACACCACCTGTTATGATTTTAAGGAGGCTTCTTTTATGACTGCTTTTACTGCATACGTTTTGATTCCCGTCTATACCTTCCTCTTTGCCATAAACAGCGACTGGTTTCGGACCAATTTTTCCGTACTGGGAAATATTGCCGGAAGGAAAGAGGCCTTTGTGCTGTGGGGACTGATTGTAGGAATCTATTTCTTTTTTATTCTTCGGAGAATTATCCGCCATATGCCCCAAAAACCTGCAGCCGGCTGGCTGGTTTATCTTGCCCTGGTGCTGCTGGACTTTGCTGTTACCACGCCTTATCTTCCGGAGCAGATGCCCTTAAAGGCCAGTCTCCACATTGTTTTTGCCTTTCTCGCTGCTGCCTGCCTGACTGTCTGCCTGTTTCTGATTGTGCTCCGGCTGTACCAGACAGCAGAAGCCGAAAATAAAGCTGTTTACCGGATGTATCTGGCAGGGCTGGCAGTCATTGTGCTGATTTCCGCTTTTCTCTTTGTTCTGGCAGGTATTGTCAGCAGCGCTCTGGAAATCTTTTTCACTGTGTCTGCTACCCTTATGGCTTACCGGCTGTATCTGCGGGTCTGTCCCCGTCCATAAGCTGCCGCGCCTTCTGTTCTGCCTTCTGCTCCGCCTTTTTCTTCCGGAGATTCCGGAAAAAATCAGAAAGCATGGCAGAACAGGTTTCTCCCAGAATTCCAATTCTCGTTTCTGCCTGATGATTAAATTCCTCTTCATGAAGCATATCCAGCACCGAACCGGCACAGCCTGCCTTGGGATTCATGCAGCCGATCACAACGGAAGGAATCCTTGCCTGGACAATAGCGCCGGCACACATGGGACAGGGCTCTAAGGTTACATACATGGTGCAGCCCTCCAGCCGCCAGTCTCCCATTTTTCTGCAGGCCTTTTTTATTGCAATCAATTCCGCATGGGCAAGGACTGTTTTGTCCGCCATTCGCCGGTTATACCCCCGCCCGATGATTTTCCCCTCGTATTCAATCACACAGCCTATGGGAACATCCCCCAGAGCCAGTGCTTTTTTTGCCTGACGGATCGCTTCTTTCATAAAACGCTCATCCTGTTTTTGCTGAATAAGCTGATTTTCTTCCTGTAAATTTGCCATTTTTCTTTCCCTTCAGGTATCTGGATTTCTCTGAAAACCCTTTCTCCTGTTTCTTATTTCCTGTGGTATAATATCTGCATAACTGGTAACGCTGCCTTTGACAGCAGTTTCAGTATATACGAAAATCAAAGAAATGGAAATATGTAAAATGAGAGAGTCAACAAATCCCCTGATCATCTGCGGACTGCAGAAAACCACACTTCTGGACTATCCCGGATATGTAGCGGCAACGATCTTTACCGGCGGCTGCAATTTCCGCTGTCCTTTCTGCCATAACAGTGAAATTCTTGGAAAAGATGTGCTTCCCATGTATTCTCCGGATGATGTTCTGGCCTTTTTGAAAAAGAGGAGCCGGATTCTTGATGGAATCTGCATCAGCGGAGGCGAGCCCTGTCTTCAGCCGGAAGCTCTGGAAGAGTTTATCCTCCAGGTCCGCGGCCTGGGACTGCGCATCAAGCTGGATACAAACGGAAGCCGTCCTCAGGTTCTCCGCCATCTGGCAGAGCAGGGACTGCTGGACTATGTTGCCATGGATATTAAAGCCGGACCGGAGCATTATCCGGCTGTCTGCGGAACTGTCCCTGATATGGATGCCGTCAGAGAATCTGTTCAATGGCTGCTCTCCGGAACACTTCCCTTTGAATTCCGCACAACAGCAGTAAAAGGCCTGCACACCAGCGAAGATTTCCGCCAGATCGGCCCCTGGATTGCCGGGTGCCCTGATTATTATATTCAAAATTATGTTTCTTCTGAAAGGGTTCTTCATCCGGAGGGTTTCTCCTCATTTACCAAAGAAGAACTGCTTTCTTTTGCTGAAATGATTGCCCCCTTTGCTGACCGGGTCCGGCTTCGCGGAATCGACTACTGATGCCGCTACAAACGGATGTCTGTATACCAGTACCCGAATCTTCCCCCTTCATCCGGCTGTTTTTTTGCCAGAACAAAATGAGGAAAGCCGAACATGGACGCCATATATTTTTCATTGCTGAAATAATGTCCCGGAACCCCTAAAAGGTAACGTGTCTTTCCTCCGGAATCAGACAGACGGGCCAGAATCAAATGGCGGTAATTATAGTATCCGTGCAGCAGAAAACTGTTATTTCCATACACCCATATTTCTCTCGGAAGCAGACCGATATCCTGAGGCTTAATAGAAAGGATTTCACAGCCATTGTCATACTCAAAGGCAAGAACTCTTGTATACTTTCGCTGAAGGCGCTCCCACAGATCGCTTCTGTTGTTTTCCTCTGCCTCCTGACGTTCCAGTTCCCGCAGAACTTCCGGATTCTCCAGCTCAGGATATAATGTCTCCTGTTCTTTTTTCATGTTTGCCGTCTGAGACTGAACTTCCTGTCCGGCTGTTCCCGGGCTTATTGAAGCAGGCGGCGCTGTCTGAGACTCATCCGGCTGCAGAAGCAGAGACTGCAGAACTCCCGGCTGCAGGATATTTTTCAGCCGCGACAGCCGGGCCGCTGCTGCATTATTTCTTGTTCTCCCCGGTGACTTGTGAGACGGCCTGTTTATTGGCGCATCTGAAGAACCGGAAGCGGGCTGAGTCTCCTTCGGGGTGTCAGGATTCTTCTCCTCTTCCTCCCATGGAGCAATTGTTTCCAGCCGCTCCTCCTCCCGTTTCAATTCCCGTTCAATTTCTGCGGAAACCGGAAGATGCTGCTCCAGTATTTTTTTAATCTGCTGTTCTCCTGCCGGTTCCTCGTCCTTTTCTGCCTGCAAAACCTCTTCCGCCGGTTCCTCCATCTGTTCTTCGGTTCCTTGTCCGATAGGATCTTCCGGCTTCTCTTCACTCTGAACCAGGACTTCTTCTCCGACTTCTGTTTCCGGTTCTTTCTGCATCCGGTCTGTTGTCTCATTCCCGCTCCAAATCTCAGAAGCCTCTTCCGTCATAGCTTCCGGTTCTTCCTGATTTTTCAGATTCTGAATCTCATTCGGAGCATCAAAAACTTCTTCGGTTCCCGCCTCCTGTTCTTCCGGCTCCGCCTCTTCTGTTATCTGCAGCTGCCCTGTTTCCTCTGATTCCTGTTCTGTCTTCAGAACTTCTGCTGACTGAGAGCCGGTTCTTCCGGTTTCCGCCTTCCTCCTCAATGCCGTCATAGTAAGCGCCCTGCTGATTGCTTCAGCACTGCCGTCCCGTTTTCTCATGTTTTCCGATGTAATATCTGCCAGCTGAACCTCTGCTGTCTGTGCTACAGCATCCTCCCAGACTGTTGTATAGCTTCTCCAGGTACTGGTCACATCATGGATAGTCAGCCCGTAAAACTGCTCTGCCGCAATCCCGCTCCCCTCCACATTTTCCGCATTGACCTGTGTCCGAAACTCCCCTGCTCCTCCCCGGATAAAAATTCTCCCTAAAAGAATTTCCGCTTCAGGAGCCAGCAGATAAACCCCTGTTTCATTGCTTCCCACAAAAACCTTTTTCACATTTACCTGTATTCTGCACTGTCCCCCTCGTATTTCAACCTTGGCATATCCAATATTTTTTCCTTTTACGCCGCCTTCATATGCATAAATGTATGAGATTAATCTCCGATAATCAGACATGCTATCACTCCTTTGATAAACATTTTATGAAATAACCATTGCAACTATGACCTAAAAATGCTATCCTATGATTAGATTTTAACAAAAACTTTTTTTATTTTTCAGGGGGTATTACCATGCAAATCATCAAAGCAAAGGATTACAACGAATTAAGCCGCAGAGCTGCCCATGTTATTGCTGCACAGGTTATTTTAAAACCCGACTGCGTACTGGGACTGGCTACCGGTTCTTCACCTATCGGTACCTACAAGGAGTTAATCGAGTGGTACAATAAGGGCGATTTAGATTTTTCCGGTGTTTCTACTGTAAACCTGGATGAATACAAGGGTCTGACCAGAGACAATGATCAGAGCTACTACTATTTCATGTACAATAATCTGTTCAAGCATGTAAATATCGACCTGGCCCGCACCAATATTCCTGATGGAACCGAACCGGACAGCGATAAAGAGTGCGCTCGCTACAATAAGGTCATCAAAGAGATCGGCGGCGTAGATCTTCAGCTTCTGGGCCTTGGCCACAATGGACATATCGGATTTAACGAGCCGGATGACACCTTCGCTACTCTGACTCACTGTGTAGATCTGCAGCCCAGCACCATTGAAGCAAACAAGCGTTTCTTCGCCAGCATCGATGATGTTCCGAAGCAGGCTTATACCATGGGCATCCAGACCATTATGCAGGCAAAGAAGGTTCTGATGGTTGTCAGCGGCGCTGACAAGGCTGATATTCTGAAACAGGTTATCAGCGGACCGGTTACTCCTCATGTTCCGGCTTCTATTCTTCAGATGCATCCGGATGTAACAATCGTTGCAGATGAGGCCGCTCTTTCCAAGTGCGATCTGTAATCCAGGACATAATTTCCTATGAAACAAAACAGAGTCTCGCTTTTGCAGACATATCATCTGCAAAAGCGAGACTCTGTTTTTGTGTATGAAATTCTTCTTTTGCCGCGTGACAATACCCGCGGCCACTTTTACTCCCTACAATTTCGAATATCCATAGCTGTTTACCAGCGCATCCAGCTTCTGTCCCTTTTGACAGAATGGACACTCGCGAAAATCAAATGCCTGATAATCCGGAAGTTCCCGTTTGGTGTAAACACTGTGAATCGGAATCCCGTCCACCTGATCCACAGCTGTAAAAATGGCAGAAATCCCCTGCAATATACCGCCGTAATACTGAATACATTCCATTCCCTTTGCAATGGTTTTTCCTGTAGTCACCACTGCAAGAAGAAGAAGGATATTCTTTCCCTTAATCATCGGCTGCAGATTATCCCGAAAGATCATCTGACTGTTACTGTTAAATTCCGGACTGACCACATAAATTGTCTGGTGGGCATTTCGGGACATCACTCCTGCCTGGGTCAGCTCATCTGCCAGATAAGCGCCTACCACCTGCATTCCCTCCAGACAAACAATCGTATCTACTACTGTGTTGTACACATAAGCTCCAACCAAAGCTCTGGCCGTTTCCCGGGCTTCACTCTGCCTTGATTTAAGCGTAGTGCTGTCAAGGTAATAATTAACGTGGGCGTGATTTGTTGCAAAATGTCCAGGCGTAACCTTAAGCGGTACCTGGCTGGTTGACAGTTTAAATGTTCTGTTATCCATAAAATGCCCTCCTTCCCCGTTTTCCAGTTCTCTGTGCACCGGAAACTCTGCCGTTTTCAGTTACTTGTATTATACTATAAAAAGGAGGGCTGGAAAACTCATTTTCTAAGCATTTTCCGTAAAATAATTCGCCAGGCGGGCAAACTGCTCCAGCGTCAGAGCCTCTCCGCGAACCGTTGCCGGAACACCGAGACTTTCAATGGCTCTGGCAATCTGTTCCTTGGAGTAATGCAGCTCTGAAGAATTGTTCAGACCATTCTGAAGTGTCTTTCTCCGCTGGTTAAAGGAAGCGCGGATCAGACGGAACATCAGTCCGCTGTCCTTTACCTCAACCGGCGGCTTCTGATGTCTGGTCAGACGAATCACCGCAGATCCTACATTGGGGCGGGGAATAAAACAGTTGGGCGGAACATTCGCCACAATATAAGGCTCTGCATAGTACTGAACAGCCAGAGACAACGCTCCGTAATCCTTCGATCCGGGGCCGGTCTGCATTCTGTCAGCCACCTCTTTCTGCACCATAACCGTAATGTTATCGATGGGAACTTCGCTTTCAAACAGTCCCATAATAATCGGTGTCGTAATATAATAGGGCAGATTTGCCACAACCTTAATGGGACGGCCGCCATTATATTCCTCCGCCAGCTTTTTAATATCTACTTTCAGGATATCCTCGTTGATAACCGTAATATTATCATAATCCTTTAAGGTATCTTTCAGAATCGGAATCAGATTCGAGTCAATCTCCACTGCAACTACCCGGCCGGCTGCCTCAGCCAGACACTGAGTCATTGTACCGATTCCGGGACCGATTTCCAGAACCATATCCTCTTTTGTCACTCCTGCCGCCCGGATAATTTTATCCAGTACATGCGTATCAATCAAAAAATTCTGCCCGAATTTTTTTTGAAAGGCAAATTCATACTTTTGAATCACTTCAATTGTGTTCTTGGGATTGCCCAATCTGTTTTCCATGCAGTTCCATCCTCTCACAAATCTTTCACATTTTTACCATATTCCAGTCACATTTTTCAAGTATATTAATTCTTGTCAGCGACATAGATACGCTTTTAACTTTTTTTCATGTACTTGCCGGCAGGATCCCCCTCAACCCCTGCCGGCCTTTCCTCATTTTCCGGGAATTTCCCAGCAGATTTCTTTTTATCGATTTTCCTGTACTTTTCCCGGATTTACAGCCGATACAGATTTCTTGCATTCTGATTCGTGATCGCTATCACCTCTTCCGGTGAAATGCCTTTTATCTGGCCGATCGCCTCTGCCACATAGGGAAGATTCAAAGAAGAATTGCGTTTTCCCCGGTTGGGAACAGGGGAAAGATAGGGGCAGTCTGTCTCCAGCACAATCCGATCAAGAGGCATATAGTCCACAACCTCTTTCAGCTTTCTTCCGTTATTGAAAGTCACAACTCCTCCGATTCCAAGGTAAAATCCCATATTCAGATATTCTCTGGCCATCTCTGTTCCGTAAGAAAAGCAGTGAATCACTCCGCCGATCTCCCCCGCTTTCTCTGCCTTCATAATGTCCAGAGTATCCCGGGCCGCGTCTCTGCTATGAATAATTACAGGAAGTTTTACCTCTCTGGCCAGCTGAAGCTGACGCACAAACCAGTGCTTCTGAATCTCCGGATCCGGCTCTTTCCAGTAATAATCCAGTCCGATTTCACCAATAGCCACGACCTTTTTTTCACCTGAAACATGCTTCAGCCAGTCCATCAAATAGTCATTTAATTCCTCGGTTTCACTGGGATGAACACCTACAGCGCCATATACAAACGGATATTTTTTCATCAGCTCCAGGGTGTTTTTTGTTGTCTGAATACTGGCTCCTACATTGACTACTGCTTCAATTCCATGAGTATTCAGACTGTTTAAAAGCTCATCCCGATCCTCCTGAAATGCCTCGTCATCATAATGAGCATGGGTATCAAAAATCATATTATGACCTTCCTTCTGAATTGTTTTCGAAAATTTCTCCCCATATTTCTTTACAAAAATGCATATATCAGCGCAAGCACAGCCATATGCACCGGATAAATGAAATAACCTGCATATTTGCCTTTCCATTTTCCCCGCGTGCCATTATAAAGAAAAATGAAGACAAAAGACAGGGCAAATGCCGGTAAATATTCCAGACTCTGTTCGATAACTGCCATCCAAAAAAATCCCATTATGCACATTTGCTTCCTGTCCCACCGGAACCAGTAGAAAATCGCAATCAGCATAATTCCTGTATAATCATAATCACATCGTACTATCCAGGCAGCCGCGCAAAAAAAGGAAATCACAAATAACTGGGCCAGAAGCTCCAACTGAAAAATACCTGAACTGTAATTTTGCCATTGATCCAGGGTATTCTTCTTTCGGATATCGAGCCTTTCCAGCACTTCCATCATCAGCAGTCCCAGAAACAGTGTTATTATCACATTCTGGGAACTCCAGTCAACAAAAAGCCCGGCTCCGCTGTTCATCAGATCAAATGGAATCTCTGAAATCAGGGCAAATACTCCCAGGCGTATTGCATATCTCAGCCTGCTCTTTGTATGCAAAAAACCTTCCAGCAGCAAAAAACCAAAAACAGGAAATGCCAGCCGGCCAATCATCCGCAGCACACGATACAGCAAAAAAAGAGCCGGCAGTTCTTCTCCTGACTGCAGTGCAGGTGTTAAGATTTTCAATCCGATAAACAGATATGCAATATGATCAATAAGCATACTGACAACGGCAATCAGCTTTAACTGATTGCCGTTAAGTCCTATTCGCATGTTCTCTGCGTTCCTATTAACAAATCTCGGCGCCAGCCGGCATCTTCTTTTCCGGAACCATCAAAGAAAGATTACCGTCAGCATCCTCTGCACACAGAATCATACCCTCAGACATGACTCCGGCCAGCTTTGCCGGTTTCAGATTCACCAGAACCATTACCTTTTTGCCTACCATTTCCTCAGGGGAATAGTGAGCCTTGATTCCGCTGACAATCTGCTTTACCTGGCTTCCGATCTTAACCTGAGAGCACAGCAGTTTTTTGGACTTGGGCACTGCTTCACAGGAAATAATCTCACCAACCTGGAACTGCATTGCAGCAAAATCATCATAAGAAATCTCCGGCTTTGCCTCAATATCAATCACCGGCTCCTCCTGATTTTCTTCTGCATCTGCTGCACCATTCTCCGCAGCAGCTGCTGCCTGCTCTGCCTGAATCTTTTCTGCTTTTTCCAGAACTTCCTTCACATCCATACGGGCAAAAAGAATTTCCGGCTTGTCTGTTACCTTTCCGCCTGACGGATACAGACCAAAGGTATCCATCTGTTCCAAGCTTCTCTTTTCAGCCTGCAGCTGAGACAGAATCTTTTCAGAGGTTTCCGGCATAAAGGATTCCAGAAGGGAAGCTCCAATGGTAATTGCCTCTACCAGGTTGTAGAGAACCGTTGCCAGACGATCCTTCTTATCCTCATCTTTAGCCAGAGCCCAGGGCATAGTCTCATCAATATATTTGTTGCAGCGGCGGAAAATACCAAAGATCTCGGTAATGGCATCTGCTACTCTCAGCTGATCCATTTTTGCTACTGTTTTCTTTACAGCATCAAGTACCACTGCCTTCAGATCCTCGTCTACTTCTTCTGCTGCGCCGCCGTTTCTTACAGTTCCGCCAAAGTATTTATTGGACATGGAAATCGTGCGGTTAACCAGATTTCCAAGAATATTTGCCAGATCAGAATTCAGTCTCTCTACCATCAGCTCCCAGGAAATTACGCCGTCATTGTCAAAGGGCATTTCGTGAAGCACAAAATAGCGGACTGCATCCACACCAAAGAAATTTACCAGTGTATCTGCATACAGTACATTTCCTTTGGATTTACTCATCTTTCCGTCACCCTGAAGCAGCCAGGGATGTCCGAACACCTGCTTGGGAAGCGGCAAATCCAGAGCCATCAGGAAAATCGGCCAGTAAATGGTATGGAAACGAATAATATCCTTGCCAATCAGATGAAGATCTGCCGGCCAGAATTTATCAAACAGCTCACCGTGATTGCCGTCACAATCATAGCCCAGACCGGTAATATAGTTGGTCAGAGCATCCAGCCATACATAAGTTACATGCTTCGGATCAAAGGATACCGGAACACCCCAGGTAAAGGAGGTTCTGGATACACACAGATCCTGCAGACCCGGAAGCAGGAAGTTATTCATCATCTCATTTTTCCGGGATACCGGCTGAATAAACTCCGGATGCTCGTTAATATAAGCAATCAGGCGATCTGCATATTTGCTCATTTTGAAGAAATATGCCTCCTCCTTTGCCGGCTGCACTTCCCGTCCGCAGTCAGGACACTTGCCGTCTACCAGCTGGGATTCTGTAAAGAAAGACTCGCAGGGAGTACAATACAGACCTTCATAATATCCCTTGTAAATATCACCCTGATCATACAGCTTTTTGAAAATCTTCTGAACCTGGGCCTCGTGATCCTTGTCCGTGGTACGGATAAATTTGTCATAAGAGGTGTTCATCAGATCCCAGATTGTCTTAATCTCTCCGGCAACACCGTCAACAAAGTCCTGGGGAGATACGCCGGCTGCTTCGGCCTTTAATTCGATCTTCTGGCCGTGCTCGTCAGTTCCTGTCTGGAAGCGGACATCGTAGCCTTCTGCTCTTTTAAAACGGGCAATACTGTCCGCCAGCACAGCCTCGTAGGTGTTTCCAATATGGGGTTTTCCGGATGTATATGCAATCGCGGTAGTAATATAATATGGTTTTTTACAATTACAATTCTGATTCTGACACATGAGCCATTTCCTCCAAATTATAGAAATAAGTAATCAAACTATAGCATAAACCGCCCGAAAACACAAGGAATCCGGGCGGAATGTTACTCTTTTCTGCTATTAAATTCTATACCTGCTCTACAGCTTGCCCTCGATAGTACAGGGTCTTTGTATTTTCATCTTTTTTGAATTTAGTGAAAAACTCCTGCCATACCAGTTCACATTCACTGGGCCAGGTTGCATGTGCTTTCGTGTCTGTCTCTGTCAAATAAAGCATTGGTACCTCTTTTGACGTTTTAAAAATATAGTGCGTCAAAAATCCATCTTTGAAGCTCTTCTTATCACCTTGTCCCATGTATGTATAGTCTTCCCACTTCTTCGTCAATCCATATCTTTCACACCAATAATTTACCAGCCTCTTTGCCTCTGTAAAACCCCCCTTAAATGCCGCATCACAACAGCCGAGATTTGCCATAATGGGAATCATAGAACTTTCCTTTGGCATTTTCTCCTGTTCTCCTCTTTCTACTGCTTCAATATCAATATGTCTGGCTGAAAACGGAGCTACTGCCGCAAAATAATCAGGGCGATAAGCTGCGCATGCCCAACTCATCATTCCACCAGAAGACTGACCGCTTCCATAAACACGTTCTGGATCTACTGGGTAATGTTCTAACACCCATGCATACAGAAAATCTAAAAACATCATATCTGCTGGACGTTCCGGCTGAGGAGCTCCTGTATTCCACATAGCACGAAAAACATTATTTGTACGGATATCACTAATTTCCCGAACCTGATTAGGTTCTGATGCAGTTGGCATCACAATCATAAATCCATACTTGTCTGCAACATCGCTCCATCCCATTCTGTCTGCGATTTCATCCCCGCTTCCTCCAGCTCCATGGAATACAAACACTACGGGAATCTTTTTATTTTTAGGCGCTGAACCAGGCACATAGACATACCACTCTCTTCGGTAAATATCTTTCTTATCCGGATAATATCCCCCCCATACATCTGCAGAAAACTTTCGAAATCCTCTATCAAAAATATTTGCTTTCTTCCTCAATGCGCCATTATTATCACCCGGATACCGATAAATTCCATCAAACAGTTCTTCCAAAATTCGTTTGCTGTACTCATACTCCACACAGTTTTCCCATATTCTGCAGTCAGCATATACATTAGCACACCAGTGCTCATCCAATGTACCGCCTTTCACCGGCTTCCAACATCTTACATTGGAAATATCCTCTGCCTCTTCCTCACTGTGATTGGCATTCCGATAATAAGATATCAGGCGATCCGTTTCCCTGTTTATTTCATTAAAGGACAGCCATATTGGCCATTGAATCTGATTCAGCATAACTCCTGAAACCCGGGAACTGGTATTTTTCATTTTTTCCTCTTCCTCTTCGGTCATCCCCTTTGTTCCAATTAAAGCTGCCGCCGCATAGGCTCGCGGGTTACTCCTGCTCTGAATTCCGACTACATCTGCCGCCGCACCATAAGCTGCCACATAAAAATTAGCCTGGAACGAACAAAACAGAGGGCGAAGCGAAATATCGTTGTTTAATGCATCTAAATATTCTACATCTTCTTCTCTATTACTCCACCCGTTTTCATCTGGTTCCATTAATATCAAATACAGTCCATACTTATCAGAAAGAGCCTTCCATCCGCTTTTCACCATAAAATCCCAGGAATTCCACCTCTCCGGAATGCCCAGAAATATAGTCGGCTGATTATAAACTGAACCTTCCGGAATATAAAACTTGGCGGAGCGAACTATGTTCTCTTTTACCGTACAGTTAAACTGATAATACCCGTGGAGGAACTGGCGATAATAATGTTTTTTATCAATCCATACCTCGGATGCATCCGGAAGTTTCTGGGCTACCGGTTCCTGCAAAAACGATCTCATATCAATATCTCCCTTCTAAATTCCTCATTTTTATATTAAATTAAACTGCCGGATATACCGGGAAAAAGATATTTGCAGAAATAACTAATGTAATTACAGCAATAAGTAAATATGGTACCGTATACTTCAACAATTTTCCTGGTTCATGCTGACCGATTGCAAAAGCCAAAGCACATTCTGCAGAACCGCTCGGGAAAGCAATTGCCATTATAGAGGCAATATTAATTATCAATACAATTCCTCTCGGATCCATCCCTGCTACCATTGAAAGTGATGCAGCAATCGGCGTTAAAACAGCTGAGGTTCCTGTATTGGACATAAAGGTTGTCATTACAATAGTTGTTACTGCAAATACCAATAGAACTACAATTCCAGAAGGATGCTCACCAAGTAAATTCAGAAGACTGTTTCCAATCATATCCCCTACGCCAGATTTTCCTATAGCATCAGACATAACCAGAACACCGGCAATCATCCATACCATATCTCCTGTCAGGGAATTCACTGCCTCCTTCGTTGATAATACTTTTGTATAAATCAAAACCAGAACACCGGCTGCTGGAATTACATACATCAGGCTTCCAATCTTTGCACCAAACAGGAATCCTATCAATACTACAATAAATACTGTATTAATAATAAGCTCATCCCGTCTGGAAATTCCTTCACTTGCTTTTACTTCTTTTACACTTGCAGTATTAACTCCATGTTGCGGAATCAACTTCCATGCAAATAATGCATAAACAGTAAGTGCAGTTGCTGGCAAAAACGCTACTTTAAGAAAATCTCCTGGAAGCAGCATCAAATCTGGATTGTTTATAATCCCCTCATAATATGCATTGGCAGTTGCTGACATTGTCGCCCCAAGTCCAACTGGAAACTTCAAACTCCATGCTGCCATAACGGAAAAGGCTGCAAAAATCATTCTTGATGCACAAATTTCGTCATTATCATCCAGGGATACCAGAAAAAGAGCAATAATAGAAATAATAGCAGTTCTTCCCATTAACTGAGCAAGAACAATTGTAACTAAAAACAGAAAAATAATAAAAGCGATTCCGCTTTTTCCCTTGATTTTTTCCATGCTAGTTCGAATTTTATTAATCAAACTAGTCTTTCCAAATGCATAGGCAATTGTAAACATACATGCAATTAAGATTGTTGTTTTATTTGCCAGACCGGAAAAAGCCTCTTGAATCTGAAAAACGCCAGTTAATGCAAGAACCACACAACAAGTCATTGTTGTAACGCCGTAGGGTACCTTATGAGTAAAAAACATAACGATCATAAAGATCAATAACCCCAGCACAAGATACATCTGCATAATAAAATCCCTCTCATTCTTTTTTGTAATCAAAGCATACTTAAGTGATTTTTATAACTGGCCAGTAAGCAATAAAGGGAAAACATCAAAAACCATCTGCAGCTCTCCCTCTATTTTCTTATGTTTTTAGTATAAATGATGAGTCACTTATTGACAACAATATAAATCTTATGTTAGTTTTAAGTAAAAGTTATTACAGGAGTATAATATGTATTTAAAAGATCAGCTTTACATGACTACACTTTATTATGAAGGCTCTCTAACAAAAGCTGCCCGGCAACTTAACATTTCTCAACCTGCTATGTCCAAGTGGCTTATGGATTTGGAACATCAGTTAAATCAGAAACTCGTTGTCCGTTCTTCCAGTGGAATTGTATTTACAAAGGCTGGATATATTTATCTCTCCGGATGCCGAGAATGTCTAGACGCTGCTCTGGAAATGCGCAAAGAACTATCTGCACTGTCACAAAAAAATAAGCAATCAATTGTCCTTGGAGGAAGCCCGATACGAGGTGCACAGGCCTTTGCTAAAATTTTTACACAATTTCATAATCAGTATCCGAATGTAGATCTGCAATTTGTCAGTGATAAAAATCCTGTCCTTAAAAAGATGTTAATTGAAGGAACCCTTACCATGTCGCTGTTAGGAGCTCTGGAAACTACGCTTCCCGGCTTGGAATACTTGAAATTTATGGATGAAGAGCTGCTGCTTATGCTTCCTAAAAATCACCCTCTTTCTTATGATTACAAAAATCTGCCTCCAAACACCCCCTATCCTTCTCTTGATTTAAGGCAGCTCGCTGACACTCCTATTTTAGCTAACCGTTCAGAAACATCCTACGGAGATATTATTATAAAGCTTTACCGTCAGGCAGGACTGGAATCCAATATTATTTTCCGCTCCAACATCATTCCTCTCCTTTATGAAATGGTTTTAAATGGAGCTGGAGCTGCTCTAATACCTGATTCCTATTATAATCCACAGGATAATGTCTGCGTCTACTCTCTGTCCCCCAGACTGCTGGTCTACCAGGGTATCGGAATCAGAAGCGGATATCCTCTCTCTGAACCGGAGGAAACACTGATCCATCTATTGATGAACAACTGGGGATCGCCTTATTACATGCATCAATATGCCGATTACTATTTAGAACAGAGAAAACAAAGGATGAATCTTTATGAATACAACAAAATTTGAATATATGCTGGCACTAGAATGTCAAGGGTCTATTACAAAAGCCGCTGAACAGTTTTTTATTTCTCCTTCTGCTATGAGTCAATGTCTAAAAACAGAAGAAAAGCAACTGAATTGTCATTTATTTGAACGAAAAAACGGAAAGATGATCCCGACGCAAGAAGGAAAAATTTACTTAAAAAGCGCACGGAAAATTGTGGAAATACGGGAACGTACATTGCGGGAACTTCATATTTCAACACAAAACAGCCGTAACATTCGTATTATGGTATCACCAATGTTATTCTCGGAAGTATCAGAGAAAATCCAACCTGTTTTAGAATCCTTATCCCCTGATTCGGGTATTGAACTGATTCAATCGGATGAAAAAATGGCTTCCGCTTATCTTGTTAATGATTTGGCTGATTTTGCTTTGCTGTCTGCCCCACACCAGAATCACAGTCTTTTAACAGAAGAAATACTCGGAAAGGATCAGCTCTTTTTTATTGTGCCGAAAGCATATCTCCGTCACCAGATTCTATCCAAACCACAGTTGGAAGATTGCCGTACAGTTCCCTTTATACTAACAAAATCTGGCTCATCTTCCCGAACCATAGAAAATAAAATATTAGCCCGCCACCATGTCTCTCAAATGCGTATTTACGAAACTGAAGATTATTTAATGGCAAAACAGTTCTTAAAAGATGGCAAAGGGGGAGCCTTTCTCCCTGCTTCTCTTATCCCAGAAAATGCCAATAAGCACTTTTTTATCATTACACCAAAACCGGCTGAATATATTCCATTTCTTTTTATATGGCCTCGTTACAAAACGACTGATCGGATTTTCCAAAAAGCAATAGACATTATACGTTCCACCTGGACTACAACTGTTTTTTTTAAATCTCTATAACTCTCTTCTTCCTCCTTTTTGATGCATTCTTATTGGAATGTTACATAAGTTGTAATTTTATCGAGTATAGATTATAATAGGAACACTTAGGAGGATTATTTATGCGTACAAAAAGAACCTGGTTTTCCGGCCCCTTTGCGGCCCTGCTTCTCAGTGTGGCTCTGCTTACCGGATGTGTGCCCCGGCCATCGGCGGACATCGCTACTACAGCAGCTCCCTATCCCCAGGAAGAGAAGCTTCCATACGAACAGTATCAGGAAAATGAACTGAAGGAACAATCGCGATTTTCCCAACTGGAGGAACAATTATTCCGCGACCAAATCCGCGGCTGTCAGCTGGATCTTCAGTATCTGCTCCGGAATCCGGAAAATTTCGGAATTTCATCTGCGGAAAATCTCTTCGCCCCGATTTCCATGGATGCCATGGAAGAAAACCGGCAAACCCGCCAGCAGCTGAAAGAGGAACTGGACTCCTTTAATCCCGCTCTCCTTTCAGAAGAGCAGGAAGTTACCTTTCATATCTTGCAGAGTCTTTTAGAGACAGAAGCTTTAAGCGAGGGGCTGGAGCTTTACTATCAGCCCCTTTCTGCAACAATTGGCATACAGGCCGAGCTTCCGATTCTCCTGTGTGAATACTCTTTTTACGAAAAACAGGATATAGAAGAATACCTGGCGCTGCTGGATGCCATCGATGACTATTACAAAGAAATTCTTGCCTTTGAACAGCAGAAGGCTAATGCCGGTCTGATGATGAGCGATGCCTGTATCGATCATGTCATCGAATCCTGTGAAAGCTACCTTCTGGTTCCGGGAAACAATTTTCTCATTGACAGCTTTAACCAGCGTCTGGATCTCGTTGCCGATCTGACGGAAGAAGAAAAAACCACCTACCGCCAGCGCAATGAACAGCTTCTGGAAGAAAGCTTCGTTCCCGCCTACCAGACACTGATTGACGGCATGAAAAAACTGAAGGGTACAGGAACCAATGAAGGCGGTATGTGCGGATTTCCTGACGGAAAAAAATATTACAAATATCTGATATATGCCAGTACCGGTACCTCCTACGGTTCAGTGGAGGAGCTGATTGCCGCTGTGGAGCAGACCATTCAAAAAAAGCTGAAAGAAACCTCTGCCATTTTAAAAGAACATCCGGAATTTGGCAGCCTTCTGGAAACCAGTCAGTTCCGGCAGACAGAGCCGGCCGCTATGCTGGAAGAATTAAAAACCATGACTGCCAACGATTTTCCGCCTCTTCCGGAATGCAGCTACACACTGAAAGATGTTCCCAAGGCTCTGGAACTTTCCTTAAGTCCGGCCTTTTATCTGACATCTCCCATTGATGACATAACGAACAATGTCATTTATATTAACCACAATCCCCAGTATGCCTCTGAATCCCTGTATCCGACCATTGCGCATGAGGGGTATCCGGGACACCTGTATCAAAATGTGTATTTCCACAGCTCTGATGTCTCTGATTTGCGGAAAATCCTGTCCTTCAGCGGCTACAGCGAGGGATGGGCTGCTTATGTAGAAGCACTTTCCTACACCCTGGATAATGGTCTGGATCCGGAGTTTGGACGCCTTCTGGCTTCTAACTCCATGGCAATTCTGGGGCTTCACGCCTATCTGGATCTGGCTGTCAATTACCTGGGATGGGATCGGGATCAGGTTGCAGAATACCTGTCCCAGTTCTATGAGGATCCGGGCGCAGTCAGTGATGCCATGTTTCAGGCCATGATTGAAAATCCGGCCAACTATCTGTCCTACTTTGCAGGCGCTATGGAAATTCAGAATATGCGTGAGAATGCAGAAAAAAATCTGGGCTCCCGGTTCAGCTCCTCTGAGTTTCACAAATTTATTCTGGATATGGGAAATGCCCCCTTTGACGTGATTCAGCCCTACTTTACCTCCTGGCTGATGGAGCAGAAAATGTAGCAGAATTTCCGGTTACAAAATTCGCCGCGGTTCTTTCTCCCGCGGCGTTTTTTTTTTCATAATTCAATTTTTCATCATCTGGATTTCTCTTAAAAACAATGCAGATAATACCAGGGAAGAAACAGCCGTCCCAGCTGTCCTGCTGCCGGAAAATACCGGCTGATATCTGCCAGAACAGGACAAAAAATCAGGCTTCCCATAAGAAAAAACGGAATCAGACAGCAAAGAATTTCCGGTTTTTTCCACACCAGTCCCATCAAACGGGCAAACAGCACAACTGCAATTCCATAAACAGCCATAATTCCCGCTTCAGCTGCAAAACCTGAGAGCCCCGAACCAGACTCTCCTCCCAGGGCAATAGCCGCCAGCGCTGAAGCTGCTGCCAGAAACACCGGAGCTGCCTGGGCAGTCAGTCTCCACAAGCCTTTTTTTCGCCTGTCTGCCCATACATACAAATTTCTTCGCTCATCCTCTGCCCCGATGACTGCCCCGTAAATTCCTGTTATAAATACATACACAGCTGCAATTCCTCTTACCGGGAATACCCCCTCCATTCCATCTCTGCCGTCGGAAACATCATTTTGCATACCTGCAATAGAATTCAGAGTTTCATATTCAAATTGAAAAATTCCGCCATTTTCCATCCAGATATCATAATACTGACCTGCCTGAAGAGCAAGCTGCTCTCTTTGTTTTCCCCCGGCTTCTCCTGCAAAAGAAAATCCACGCCCTTTTTCCACATAGTTTTCTAAAATCTCACGGTTATACACAGAAGCCAGTTCTGCAAACACCACCTCTGTGGACAATTCCGCCGTTGTTGTGGACGGCGCAGAAAAAATCCGGATGCTTCGTTTATAACTTTCCTCTTCCATCCGTTTTCCCAAATCTGCTGCCACCACATATCCACATTCCGCTTTTCGGGATGCCACCTGTTCTTTGACTTGTTCCTCTGATTCACACCGGCAAAACAGAAACATTTCCTCACCGGAATCCCTGCTTTTTTCCGTAAGTCCCTGAACCAGACTCTCTGCCAAAGCATCGCCGGAACCTGATTCCACACATACTGCAATCCGGATTCTGCTGTCTCCGCTTTTTTCCAGCTTTCCCATCCACCAGGCGCCTGCCGGAAGACAAAGAAGAATCAGAACAAAGGAAAAGCGGCGCAGATACCGTTTACAGGAAAGAAAAAACCACATACCTGTCTGTCTCACTTTTCCCTCACCTCCAGCATACAGCTTCCGGCCAAACATACAGCAAGCATAAGAATCAGCCGGATTATTGCCGAAACATTCCAGACCCCGGTTACTGCTGTTTTCATAATATCCATCAGTATTCCTGATGGAAGAAACGGGGCCAGCCTCCGAACTGTCTCAGGGAGAAATACCAGAGGCAAAAATCCTCCTGCCAGAAAATGCTGCGCCGCCGCTGTTAAAAATAAAAGCATCATTCCTCCCATCAGGCTGCCTGATGCTTCAAACAAAAATACCGCCAGAGCAGCCGCTCCTGCACAGACAAAGCATACGCAAATCAGCTGCCGCCAAAGAGCAGACAACTGATTTCCGGCGATGTTTCCCGTAAAAATACTGCCCTCTGACAAGCCATACAAAAGCCAGACCGGAACTGCTGCCAGAACAAACAGACATCCTAATCCCGCCATTCTTGCCAGAACCCGCTTTCCGCCTCCGATTCCGGCTCTGGTCAGCTGACTTTTCATCGCCTCGTTCCATGGCATCAAATAACCGGATACGGGAACAGCCATTAACAGCAGAACCAGAATAAACGCGCTGATTCCATAATAGGAAACCATATCCAGATCTCCGGTTGCAGAAACTTTCCGGGGAAAAAAGCAGTCCTCTCTTGCAAGACTGTAAGACAGATATCTTTCATTTAAATCCTGCTCCAGACAGGCAACCGCTTCCTGCCTTTTCTCCGGAGAAAGACCCATGCCTTCTCCCGCAGTCCGGATCACCTGATCTCCGGCATAAATTCCTGCCTGAGCAGAGCCAAGAATTACCGCCCCTGCCTCTGTCAGTTCCCGGAAAATACGGCCCTCTGCAGAAACCTTCCCCGGAAATACCACACGGACCGGAAGATTCGTTCCATCCATAATACTTTCTACCAGTCCCTCCGGAATTTTCATAACCGCATAAAATTCCCCGTTTTCCAGACCGTCCTCCGCTGTTTTCTCATCCACAGTCACAAAGTCGCAGAGACTCCCCACACTTTCCAGAGATGCAGCCATGGACATGGCTTTCCCGGCCAGTCTGTCATCTTCCGGAAGAACAACGCCAACAACAATTCTTTCAGACACCTTGTCCCCATATGCCATACGGCCTGTAAAAAAGGCGGCTGCCCCTGCCAGAATCAGCAGGGCAGCCATCCCAAGATACAGATATCCAAGCCGTTTCAAAGCCCGTTTAACTTCTAACTGAATCAATATGAAATAGGACTTCATTTTCTATAAACTCCCGCAGCCTTCTGTTTCAATCCCATACCTACTGCACACCTGCAAGCTGAGCCATCAACCCGAAAATATTCCCGTATGCCTCCATCACAATCTCTTCCCAGTCTTCTTCTGTGGCTGCCAGTACATCCAGATCCTCGCCTTCCAGAGGCAATACTTCTCCCGAAAGAGGACCGTAACCCAGCTCGCCGCTGAAGTTCATGGTTACGCCTTCAGCCTCAATAGACATGGCATCAATATCCGCATAAATGGATTTTCCCTTCTCCAGTTCTGTCACCACTCCAGACCCGTGAATCACTATCGGCTGCATTTCCGGAACAAGAAGTTCGAAGCTCAGCTGACAGTCTCCGCTTTCTGCTATGTAAGTGCCGGATGCATTCATGGTAATATTCTCATCGTCCGGAGAAAGAACCGTCACCTTGCAGCTGCTGTCCAGCCGTTCCTTGTCATAGCTCTCCGCCTTTTCATACAGAATATCCATCGTCGCGCCATCTGATGTAATACTGAGGCGTCCATTCATATTCTCTGTCAGGTAGTTTCCTCCCTGAAGCTCCAGAGCAAACTCAATCTGTGCCTCTCTTCTTTCCTCCACTGTATCCATATCCGCTTCCACTACTGTCGTAGTTCCTGTCAGGCCGGCAAGACGTCCCTTCGGATCTACATAAACCATCATATCTATATCCTGAAGAGACTGCTCCAGAATCTGAATCATCCAGTCTGCCTGATCTTTGATTTCATCATAATTCTGCTGCACCATTTCCTCTGCAGAAGAAAGCGCTCCATTCTCCATGGAACCGGAAAACAGCGCTGCCATGGATATGCTCAGCCTCAGCTGATCCAGATACTGTTTCTTCATCTCCTCATCATTCAGGAAAAAGTCAGAGGAGGTGCGGAGAAATGCAATCAGAGAATCCTTGTTAATCTGTACATGATATCCCTTGCAGGAAGTTTCCTTTCCATCTATCAGAAAGTTTGCTTTTTCTGCTTTCTCAACCATCATTGCCTGCTGAAAGCTCTCTTTTGCTTTGCATCCCTTCCGATACCGGTCGAAAAGTCCCGGAAAATCCAGCTGTCCCTTTGCTTTTCCGTTTTCCGGTTTTTCCATCATTTCCTTCGTCAGCTCTGCCAGCTGATCAATATCCACCCCCGACTCCTCCAGATACGGAGCTGCCATTGGAGAATTTTTCAGACTTTCCCCCAGGCTGTCATCTATTTTCAAAGTAAAAACACGATCCACCAGCTGAGGCACTGCTGCCATAAACATCTGATCCCCATAATAGAACTGAAGGTCTGCCAGATCCATATGTTTATAATCCAGAGACATCTCTGCTCTCGATTTCCAGTTTTCCAGATCCGCCATTGAGCGAACCTCCAGACCGGCTCCCTCAAACATCTCCATTCCCGGCTCCGAACAGCCGTCTATCTGAATCCGGAAGACACTTTCACAGTCAACCTTTCCGTAATTTTCCAGAAACTCCTTCCATCCAAAGATCTCCTCTGCCCCGGTGATCTGATTCTCAGAATTTATGCTTTCGAAAGCTGCAATCACCGTTTTTTTCGGATTCTCCATCAGCTTCGGTACTGCTGCAGCGCCAATCCCCACCACAGCCACAGCCGCAGCCACGCCAAGCATCACTTTTCCGGATTTCTTTTTCTCCGGCTCCGGACTTCCGGAAGGCGCCTGATCCGATGCTGTCAGCCCATCCGCCGTATCTGACGTCTCTTTTGTTTCCTCCTTCCGGGCATTTGTCTCCACAGTCTCTGCTTCCTGACCGCATACACTGCAAATCTTCTCATTTTCCTGTAGTTCAGCTCCGCATTTCCTGCACTTCATACACATTTCCTCCGTTGTTTTTATTGTACCTTTCTCTGTCTCAGCTCCTGAGTATCTGCAAAAGTCCCGTTTTTAAAGCACTTAATCAGCTCCCTTTCCGATAATCCGCCGGAAACTGATTCCATGTATCCGTCCCGCAGAACATACAGCTCCGTACATATGCTTATCTCTGACATCTCATGAGAGGTTAAAAGAATCGCCCCGCCGGACCTTCTGTACTGCTCCAGATAATCTCGAATCACAGCCTTACATTCCAAATCCAAAGCTGCTCCCGGTTCATCTAAAATCAATACAGAGGCATGATTGGATAAAGCACAGGCAATACTCAGCCTTTTCTTCATTCCGCCGGACAAGGTACAGACCTCTTTTTTCAGCATCTGATCCACTCCCAGCATCGCAGCCGAACCGGAGATCAGATCCCGTTCCAGTTCCTTTATGCTGCCCCGATACCAGAGTTTCAGATTATCTCTCACAGTCAGCTCCTCTATCAGCGGATTTTCCTGAGGAACATAAGCTGCCGCCCTGGAAAATATCTTCGGATTTCCCGCTGCGTCCTGTCCATCAAACAGAATTTTTCCTCTGTCAGGTTTCCTTGCGCCGGCAAGAATCGACAGAAGCGTTGTTTTTCCACATCCATTTTCTCCCACAATTCCTACGCAGGCACCCGGTCTGACCGAAAAGGATATTTTTTTTAATACCTGGTGACGTCTGTACGATTTTTCCAAATCACACACCTCAAGCATTGCCTGTTCCTCCTTTCCGCTGTAAATCCTTCCGGCTTTTCTATGCTTTATTGATACCACTATACTGTTTTTTCAGCGCTTACACAATGGATGTAAGAAAATTGTATGAATTTTAATACATTAGTAATTTCCATCCCGGATAACAAAAAAGGAAGCCCCTGCAAAACGCGGTGAAGTCCTCGTAACTTCGCCTGCGCTTTACAGCAGCTCCCTGTCAATCAGCTTATTTTCCGGTGACCTCAAAGGTCATGTTCTCTCCCAGTGTCTGTCCATCTGCTGTTACAGTCAGATAAACCAGCTTCATATTCTCAATAAAGGTATTGGCTACAGCCTGCAGCTTCATCTCTGACTGGGCTCCCTCCGGGAACTGTGACAACTCCAGTGTGCCGTACTCCTTTGTATCATTCTCAATCTCAAAGCCGGGAATCTTTACAATACCAGGTCCTACCTCCTCACTGGAAGGAGTTCCCTCTGCCGTAAAGGATACCGCCTTTGTTCCCTCGTCCAGAACGCCGTACTCAACCAGCAGATCCACCAGAATCTGAGCATCCAGAGTCTCAACGCCCTCCATGGTGCCTTCCAGCCTGGAACCGTCCTCGCTGACTGTATATATAGAAATAATATCCAGATCCGGTGCATCCAGATCCGGTGTCTTATCTGTTACAACGCCAGGTCCCTGAGTACTCTTGGGAACCGTCATATCAGAATTCTGTACCTCACCAACCTTATGCTTTTCCATGGTCGGGGTACATGCTGCCAGTGACAAAACCATCATGGCGCCAATAAAACACATGACTGCCTTTTTCATAATTGAAAGTGCCTCCTTTTAATTCTCCTCAGTTCTGCGGAACCATCGTTCCAGCTTCGCAAGTGCTTTTACCAGACTTTCTGTCTCATCCTCAGTCAGATTTTCCAGCACAGCTTCGATCATCTGCCGGTGAAACTCTTCATGATGGCGGTAAGCCCGCAGCCCTTTTTCCGACAGGGAAATATAGACCACCCGCCGATCCTCTTTTCCTCTTTCCCGGATCACATAGCCTTTCTTCACAAGGCTGTTCATGGCTATGGTCAGAGTTCCTACTGTCACAGAAAGCTGCTTGGCTATCGTTGACATATTCTTAGGCTCTTTCACTCCGATGGCCTCGATCACATGCATATCATTGTTTGTTATATCCTGATATTCCTGAGTAATAATCGCCTGCTCCTCCAGTTCCATAATATCACGGAACAGATTCACCAGAACATCGTTCAATGCTGCATAAGTATCCACGTTTTCTCCTTATCGCACATGAAGGCAAAAAGTCTCTTCATGATTATACATGATTTCTATTCGTTCGACAACCTGCTATTTATTAGGAAATTCTTACAGGCTTGTGTTTTTTTTATGAAAAACCCAAAGTCAGCCATATGCTGACCGCCACTCCCACCCCTGTGGCAAACAGGGCTCCTGCCATGGCATAACGGGTTTTCCGCACATTGACAGAACCAAAGTATACGCTGAGACAATAAAAAACAGTCTCTGTACAGCTCATCATAACAGAAGCGCACATTCCCAGAGGGGAATCCGGACCTGACTTTTCAAACAAATCCAGCAAAAGCCCTGTGGCAGCCGAATTCGATACCAGACGAACCAGCGTAATGGGAACCAGCTCTGCCGGAAGATGCAGCCACCCCGCCGGAATGGAAAGCCACTTTCCCAGAGCCTCCAGCAGTCCTGAGCTTCTCATAACACCAACAGCAGTCATCAGGCCGACAAATACAGGAAGCAGTCCGGCTGCTGTTTTCATTCCTGATTTGGCTCCCTCTAAAAAATCATCAAATACCGGTCTGCCTGACAGCAATCCAAAGCCTGTGATATAACAGACCATAAACGGAATCAGAATCTGGGAAATCCACAGGATCATAGACCTTTCCTCCCGGACATCCGCTCCGCAATTTTACAAAATATCACAGCAGCAAGCGTAGAACAGCCTGTTGCAATCAAAGCAGGACCTGTCACAGCCGCCGGATCCGCAGAATGATACTGACTGCGGTAGGCAATGACAGAAACCGGAATCAGCTGCAGCGATGACACATTAAGAACCAGAAAGGTACACATGGCATTGCTTGCCGTCCCTCTGCCATCCTCTGCAAGCGCCTTCATAGCCTCCAGTCCGGCCGGCGTTGCCGCCATCCCCACTCCCAGCATATTTGCTGCCAGATTTACAGCCAGAGGCTTTCTCGCCGGATGACCCTCTCTTACATCAGGAAAAAGAAAATCCAGCAAAGGTCCCATTTTCCCTGTAAACCAGTCAATCAGTCCGGCATTTGTTCCTACCTGAAGAATTCCGCACCAGAAGGACATAATTCCAAGCATGGTGACTGCAAGGGACACCGCAGCTCCTGCAGAATCAATGAGGCTCTGGGTCACCGCACCTAAATTGCCATTTGCAGCTCCCCAGAGCACCCCCGCAAGAATCATAAAACTCCAGATATTATTTAACATCTCTCTGTCTCTTTCCGGCTTCCTTGATTTCAGTCTATGGAGGAAACAGAATATTTATGTCTGTCAGACAGGCTCCCCTGCCAGATCCTTTATCACAGCCTCCACCGTTTCAATCTTCTCGGCGCGGCTGGCATTGGTGCCGCAGAACAGCAAAGCCTGATCAAGGATTCCTTCTGCCGCATTGGACAGAGCTTTTGTAATGCAGTAAGGAATGCTGGCCGGATTGCAGTGCTCCAGGCACTGATAGCAATGAGAAATCTTTGCGTTTTCCCCTTTAGCCTTTCTTTCCTCTACCTGCTCCAGAAAGCGGTTCCTGATTGCGCGTCCCGGCATTCCCACCGGACTCTGCGTAATCACAATATCCTCTTCCTTTGCATCAATATAGGACTGCTTATAGCACATGGGCGCATCGCACTCCTCTGTTGTTACAAAACGTGTTGCCACCTGAACCCCGTCTGCCCCCAGCTCCAGTGCATGAAGCACATCCTGATGCGTGTAAATCCCTCCGGCAATCGCCACAGGAATATGGGTATCATACTTATCCTCATAAGTCTTTACCACCTTCATAATCCCGCGGATTTCCTCATCATAGGCATCCTGGCTGTAGGTTTCAGAAACATGATCCGTATCTGCTCCGTACCTGATCAGCTGCTCTCTGGAAAAGCCCAGATGGCCGCCTGCCAGAGGTCCTTCAATAACCAGGAGATCCGGAATTCTGTGAAACTTCCGATCCCACATTTTGCAGATTACCATAGCTGATTTTGCCGTAGAAACAATCGGGGCAATTTTTGTTTTTGCACCCTCTGCCAGCTCCGGCAGCGTAACAGGCAGTCCGGCGCCGGAAATAATAATATCTGCTCCGGCCTTGATTGCCTCCTTCACATACAGCGCATAGTTTTTTGTTGCAACCATAATATTAAATCCGATAATTCCATTGGGCGCAATCGCTCTGGCCTTATCAAATTCCGTCTTAATTGCTTTTAAATTGGCTTCCAGAGGCGCCTTCAAAAAATCCGGGTCCTGAAATCCAATCTGAGCAGTGGAAATAATTCCGATTCCTCCTGCCTTAGCCACGGCTCCGGCCAGAGATGAAAGGCTGATTCCAACCCCCATTCCCCCCTGGATAATCGGATATTTTGCTGTCAGCTCGCCTATTTTCAATGGTTTTAATATACTCATTCCTATCTCCTGAATCTGCTCCCCAAAGCTGTATCTCAAACAGAAGAGGCTATATTCTGCGGAACCGCTGATACCTCTGTTCTGCCAGCTCCTCCGGCTTCATATTTTCGTATCTGTTCAGAAAAGCAGACAGTTTTTCTCTGATGATTCCGGCGATTTCAGGCATGGTATCTGCACAGGCCGGCCGGTCCTCCGGAATAACGTCCTCTATCAGGCCCATCTCATAGAGATCTGCTGCTGTGATCTTCATAACTCTGGCTGCATCTGCCGCCTTTTTGCTGTCCTTCCACAGAATCGAAGCAAAGCCCTCCGGTGAAAGAATCGAATAAATGGCATTTTCCATCATCCAGACCTCATTGGCCACAGCCATAGCCAAAGCTCCGCCGCTGCCTCCTTCCCCGATAACCAGAGAAAGCACAGGCACTGTCAGTGCTGCCATTTCAAACAGGTTTCTTGCAATCGCCTCTCCCTGTCCCCGTTCCTCTGCTTCAATACCGCAGAACGCGCCGGGAGTGTCTACAAAACAGATAATAGGACGTCTGAAGGTTTCTGCCTGCTGCATAAGACGCAGAGCCTTCCGGTATCCGTCCGGAGAAGGCATACCAAAATTCCTTCTGATATTTTCCTTTGTGGTTTTTCCCTTCTGCTGGCCGATCACCGTCACAGGAATTCCCTTAAAGGTTGCAATACCGCCTACAATAGCGCCGTCATCCTTAAAATACCGGTCGCCGTGAAATTCAATAAAGTCATCGAAAATCGCCTGAATATAATCTGTTGCCACCGGTCTTGTTCCATCTCTGGATAAAAGAACCGTATCCCAGGCGCTTTTCCCGGAACGGTTAAAGGACGGCTTTTCTGAAGGCTCAGCCTGTCCCCCTCTTCCGATTCCTGCATTCTCCAGAGTCAGACCGTCCGGCTTTCTGTGCATTCTCAGAATATCCGCAATCACCCGCTTCTGCTCATCACGAGGCACAATCTTATCTACAAATCCATGCTCCAGAAGAAATTCTGCTCTCTGGAAGCCCTCCGGAAGCTTCTGTCCAATGGTCTGCTGAATAACGCGTGGTCCTGCAAATCCAATCAAAGCTCCCGGCTCCGCCAGAATAATATCTCCCAGCATGGCAAAGCTTGCTGTCACTCCTCCTGTTGTCGGATCCGTCAGCACGCTGATAAACAGCTGTCCTGCCTCATGATGACGTTTCAGAGCCGCCGAGGTCTTGGCCATCTGCATCAGAGATACGATTCCCTCCTGCATTCTGGCGCCTCCTGAGCATGCAAAAATAATCACAGGCAGCTTTTCCTCTGTTGCCCGCTCCACCATCTGTGTAACCTTTTCTCCCACAACATGGCCCATACTGCTCATAATAAACCGGGCATCACACACGCCGACCGCAGCCGGAAGACCGTGAATCATTCCTTTTCCGGTTACAATGGCCTCATTCAGCCTTGTTTTTTCTCTGGTTGCCTGAACCTTCTTTTCATATCCCGGAAAATCCAGAGGATTGGAAAACTCCATTTCCTGGTTCCATTCTTCAAAGGTTCCTTCATCGATCAGCATTTCGATCCGGCGATAGGCATGAACACGGAAATATCCGCCGCATTTGGGGCAGACATAGTAATTATTTGTTACATCCTCCACATAAATGGGCTGTCCGCATTTATTGCACTTTCTCCAAAGACCCTGAGGAATACTCGGTTCTTCCGTTTTCTCCCGTTTTCCAGTCTTTACATGACTGTCAATTACAGTATATGTTTTTTTAAACATATCTCTCAGCATATTACTTCTCCTTGCCTCCTGGGCGAATCTCTGAGAATTTCAACAGTTCCCGGTTTTTTATTCTACCTGCAGTACTCAGGAAAATAATTGGGAATAAAATCCGTATCGATCTCATGGCCATCCTGGTAAACCGGATTGCTCAGAATCTCATACTGGAAATCCAGGTTCGTATCAATTCCCTCTATGATCAGCTCGCCCAAAGCACTTCTCATTTTTGCAATAGCTTCTTCCCGGTCCTTTCCATGGACAATCAGCTTCATCAGCATGGAATCATAGTTGGCCGGAACCCGGTAATCATTATAGATATGAGTATCTACGCGAACACCGTTTCCGCCTGGAAAATGAACGTTGCTGATCAGTCCCGGACAGGGCATAAAATTCCTGGACGGATTTTCTGCATTAATACGGCATTCAATCGCATGTCCCTGAATATGGATATCCTCCTGGCTGACGCTTAAATGCTCTCCCGCAGCCACACGAATCTGCTCCTTAATCAGATCAATACCACTGACAAATTCCGTTACCGGATGCTCTACCTGAATTCTCGTATTCATTTCCATGAAATAGAAATTCTTGTTCTTATCCAGCAAAAACTCAATGGTTCCCGCATTCTCATAGCCTACCGCCTTTGCGGCACGCACTGCAGTCTCGCCCATTTCACGGCGAAGCTCCTCTGAAATTGCTACAGACGGAGACTCCTCCAGCACCTTCTGATGGCGGCGCTGAATCGAACAGTCACGCTCGCCTAAATGAACCACATTGCCGTATTTATCTGCCATAATCTGGAATTCAATGTGTCTCGGCTTCTCCACATACCGCTCCAGATACATGGTGTCATCAGAAAAGCCCTTGATTGATTCCATCTGGGCATTCTGGAAATTGGCAGTAAAATCCTCCTCACTCCAGGACACCCGCATTCCTTTTCCGCCGCCTCCGGAAGATGCCTTGATCATCACCGGAAAACCAATGGCCTTTGCCATTTCCAGAGCTTCCTCTGCAGTGTGAACCGGCTCCTTGCTTCCGGGAACCACCGGAACACCGGCTTCAATCATGGTTTTTCTTGCCTCAGACTTATTGCCCATTCTGCTGATAATCTCTGCAGAGGGTCCGATAAATGCAATGCTGCACTTTTCACACAGCTCTGCAAATCTGGCATTCTCAGACAGGAAGCCAAATCCCGGATGGATTGCCTCCGCCTTCATAGCTACGGTTGCCGCCAGAATTCTCTCAATATTCAGGTAGCTCTGGCCGGACGCAGCCGGACCGATGCAGATAGCCTCGTCCGCCAGAAGCGTATGCAGACTGTCCCGATCTGCTTCTGAATAAACCGCTACAGTCTTAATTCCCATTTCACGGCATGCTCTTATAATTCTCACTGCAATTTCGCCCCGGTTGGCGATTAAGATTTTTTCAAACATGGCTGCGCTTCCCCTCTGCTCCTTAGTCGCCTACAACAAAGGTCAGCTCTGCAGAAACGGCAACCTTGCCCTCTGCATTGGTAGCCACGGCCTTGCCTACGCCTACCTTGCCTTTGCTCTTGATAATTTCACATTCCAGCTTCAGCCGATCCCCCGGCAGAACCATCTGTTTAAACTTGGCATTGTTGATAGCTCCGAAAAACGCGGTTTTTCCCTTGTTTTCCTCCAGGCTTAAAATTGCCACTGCACCAACCTGAGCCAGTGCCTCAATCATCAGCACACCCGGCATAACCGGCTGTCCCGGAAAATGGCCGTTAAACTGCGGCTCGTTAAATGTAATGGATTTATAGCCAACCGCCCGCTTTCCCGGCTCCAGCTCATCGATAAAATCAATCAGCAGGAAAGGATGACGGTGCGGAATAATCTCCTGAATCTCTTTAATTCCCAATCTCATATCTTTTCTCCTTACCGGATGCGGAACAGGGGCTGTCCATATTCCACAACATCCTCATTGTTTACCAGAATGGCTTCCACCACTCCGTCATATTCGCTCTCAATCTCATTCATCAGCTTCATTGCCTCGATGATTCCGAGAATCTGTCCCTTCTTGACAGTGTCCCCTTCCTTTACAAAGGGCTCTGCCTCCGGAGAGGAAGAACTGTAGAAGGTTCCAACCAGAGGAGAAACCACTACCTTATCGGAATCAATTCCGCCCTTATTTCCGGAACCTGCCTTATCAGCAGCGCTTTCCGGAGCCGCCGGAGCAGTTTCAGCTGCTGCAGGAGCCGGAGCTGCTGCAACAGGCATAGGAACAGGGCTCATCATTGGAGCTGCCGGCTGGGAAATTACAACGGGAGCTACCGGAGCCTGAGCAATATTTTTCTTCTTTTTCTTTTTCAGAACCAGCTTCTGGTCCCCTTCCTCATATTCAAAACTTGTCAGTCCATTATCAGAAACAGCCTGAATCAGAGTTACAATCTCATCAATCGTCATGGTTTTATATCCTCCCGGCTTCACCATCAGCCTTCAAACTTCTTTACCAGCAGAGTTGCATTATGTCCGCCAAAGCCCAGAGAGTTGGAAAGTGCGCAGTTTACATTCATGGAAACGCCCTCGCCCTTGGTATAATCCAGATCACACTCCGGATCCTCTTCCTGAAGACCTGCAGTTGCGTGAACAAAGCCCTCTTCAATTGACTTCACACAGGTAATAAATTCAACGCCGCCTGCTGCACCCAGCAGATGTCCTACCATAGATTTGGTGGAGTTGATTTTTACTTTTTCAGCATGTTCGCCCAGAGCCAGCTTAATTGCCTTAGTCTCAAACAAATCGTTATGATGGGTGCTGGTTCCGTGAGCATTGATATAATCAACATCCTCAGGCTTCAGTCCTGCATCTGCAATCGCCATCTCCATAGCCTTTGCTGCGCCGCTTCCGTCCTCTGCCGGAGAAGTAATATGATAAGCATCGCCGGTTGCTCCATAGCCTGCCAGCTCTGCATAAATCTTTGCACCTCTTGCCTGAGCATGCTCTAAAGACTCCAGAACAACGATTCCTGCGCCCTCACCCATAACGAAACCATTTCTGTCCTTATCAAACGGAATGGATGCGCGCATGGGATCCTCGCTGGTGCTCAGTGCAGTCAGAGCCGTAAATCCTGCTACGCCGATAGGGGTAATGCTGGCCTCGGTACCGCCTGCAATCATTACATCTGCATCTCCATACTGAATGGTACGGAAAGCCTCGCCAATACTGTGAGTACCGGTTGCACATGCGGTTACTACGTTAATGCATTTTCCCTTCATACCAAACTGAATGGAAACATTTCCTGCTGCCATGTTGCTGATCATCAGGGGAACCAGCAGCGGATTCACGCGGTTCGGTCCCTTCTGAAGCATCTTGCTGTATTCTCTCTCCACAGACTGCAGGCTTCCGATACCGGAACCTACACTTACGCCTACGCGGAAGGGATCCTCCTGCTCCATATTCAGACCGGCGTCCTCAATCGCCTCTTTTGCAGCGCATACTGCAAACTGACAGAATTTCTCCATACGCTTTGCAGCCTTGGGATCCATGTGCTGCTTGGGATCAAAATCCTTAACCTCACCGGCCAGTTTTGCTTTATAATCTGCTGTATCAAAATAAGTAATAGGGCCGATTCCGACCTTTTTCTCCTTCAGGCCATTCCAGAACTCTTCTACATTATTGCCAATCGGAGTAATTGCTCCAAGACCTGTCACTACAACCCGTCTGCTCATATGTTTCTTTCTCCTTCTCTTTCCTTTACATGGCCATTCCGCCGTCTACACCCACTACCTGTCCTGTGATATAACCAGCCTCCTCAGAAGCAAGAAAAGCAACCAGATTTGCCACATCCTTTGTCTGGCCGAATCTTCTCATAGGAATCTGATTGGTAATATTTTCTTTGATGGTGTCAGAGAGAACGTCTGTCATCTCTGTCACAATAAATCCGGGAGCTACTGCATTACAGGTAATTCCTCTGGTTGCCATCTCTCTGGCAACTGCCTTGGTCATACCGATAACACCGGCTTTTGATGCGCTGTAGTTTACCTGTCCGGCATTTCCCATTACGCCGGATACAGAAGAGATATTGATGATTCTTCCGGACTTCTGCTTTAACATCTGGCGGGAAATATTTTTAATGCAGTTAAATGCGCCCTTTAAGTTGGTGTCAATCACTGCGTCAAAATCCTCTTCACTCATCTTCATAAGAAGATTGTCTCTGGTAATTCCTGCATTGTTTACAAGAATATCCACGCGGCCGTATTTTTTCACTACATAATCCATCAGCTCTGCTGATTTTGCAAACTCAGATACGTTGCACTGAACAGCCTCGGCCTTTCCTCCGGCCTCTTCAATCTCCTTTACCACTTCTTCAGCTCTTGCTGCAGAACCATTATAATTGACAATTACCACAGCGCCCTTTGATGCCAGAGTAACTGCGATCTCACGGCCGATTCCGCGGCTTGCACCGGTTACTACTGCAATTTTATCTGTTAACATCTTACTTCCTCCACAACCTTGTCTACATCTTCCAGCTTCTCTATATTAAGAACCTTTACCGTTCTGTCTATCTTCTTCATAAAACCGGCCAGAGTTTTTCCCGGTCCGATTTCAATAAAGGTGTCCACTCCGTCAGCCAGCATTGCTCTCACACTCTGCTCCCATCTTACGGAGGAGGATACCTGCTTCATCAGCAGAGGCTTTACATCAGCTGCATCAGTCATATACTCAGCCGTTACATTTGCCACATACGGAATGCTGAGCGGATGAATCTCCACCTGCTCTAAAACCTCTCCCAGCTTCTCGCCTGCTCCTGTGAGCATTCTGGAATGGAAGGGGCCGCTTACATTCAGCATAATCGCGCGCTTTGCGCCTGCTTCCTTTAACTTCTCACAAGCAGTTTCTACTGCTTCTTTCTTTCCGGAAATTACAATCTGTCCCGGACAGTTGTAATTGGCAATCTGAACTCCGTCTATTCCGGAAATCACCTCTTCAATAGCAGAGGCATCCATAGCCAGAATTGCAGCCATGGCGCCCTGCCCTACAGGAACTGCCTCCTGCATGAGAATTCCTCTCTGTCTTACAGTAGCAATGGCATCCTTTTCTGTCATTGCACCGGCAGCATAGAGTGCGCAATATTCACCCAGGCTCAGTCCTGCTGCCACATCCGGCTTCACACCCTTCTCTTCCAGCACCTTTGTCATAGCAATGCTGGTGGTTACCATAGCCGCCTGTGTATACTCGGTGATATCCAGTCTGTCATTTTTCGTAAAACACAGCTCCGGAACGGAAAAGCCCAGAATCTCCGTTGCCAGGTCAAATACCTGTTTTCCGGTCTCCGTCTGCTCATAGAAATCCTGTCCCATACCGCAGACCTGTGCTCCCTGGCCCGGGTAAATAAATGCGATCTTACTCATTCACTCCTGCTCCTTTACATCTTACTTGCGTCCAAGCAGCTTCTCTGCCTGTTCCATCATTTCTTCAATCATTTCCTGACAGGTCTGTTCCTTGGAAACCATACCTGCAATCTGTCCTGCCATTACAGTACCGCCGTTTACATCGCCTTCCTGAACAGCTTTACGAAGGGTTCCCAGAGTCAGATACTCCAGCTCCTCAAAGGATTTTCCTTCGTTCTCCAGCTTAATATATTCTCTGGTCATCTGGTTGCGCAGACAGCGAACCGGATGTCCGTGAGTTCTTCCTGTTACTGTGGAATCAATATCCTTTGCTTTCAGAACTCTGTCCTTGTAATTCTGATGCACCACACATTCCTTTGCTACCAGGAAGCGGGTTCCCATCTGAACTGCCTCTGCTCCCAGCATAAATGCAGCTGCGATTCCTCTTCCGTCACCGATTCCGCCTGCTGCGATAACCGGAATGGAAACTGCGTCTGCAACCTGAGGAACCAGAGTCATGGTTGTAGCCTCACCAATATGTCCGCCGGACTCAGTGCCTTCGGCAATAATGGCATCAGCGCCATAACGCTCCATTCTTCTTGCCAGAGCTACGGAAGCCACAACCGGAATCACCTTAATTCCTGCCGCCTTCCACATCTCCATATATTTTTCAGGATTTCCGGCGCCTGTAGTAACTACCTTTACGCCCTCTTCCACAACAACCTTTGCAACCTCGTCAGCGTGAGGACTCATCAGCATAACATTCACGCCAAAGGGCTTATCGGTAACTTCTTTAACCTTCTTTATGTAGTCGCGGATTACCTCTGCCGGCGCATTGGCTCCGCCAATCAGACCCAGTCCGCCTGCTGCAGATACTGCAGCTGCCAGATGATTCTCAGCCACCCAGGCCATTCCGCCCTGGATAATCGGGTACTGGATTCCCAGCAGTTCTGTAATTCTTGTTTTCATTTCCGTTCCTCCAACAGCCTGAATTCCTTTTTTAAAAGGTGCAGGGCATTAAGCCTCTACACCTTTCTCCTTCAGATAATTCATAACATCACCAACAGTCATCATGTTCTGCAGGTCATCAGAGGGAATCTCAACGGAGTACTCGTCCTCCAGAGCCATAACCAGCTCGAACAGGTCCAGGGAATCAGCGCCCAGGTCATCCTTAAAGGAAGATGCCTCTGTAATGGAATCTGCATCTACGCTTAACTGATCTGCAATAATCTCTTTCATTTTTTCTAACATGGTTCTTTCTCCTTTTTCGTTTAAAATGTTTTATATTTTTATAAAGAGAATGCGCTCCGGGCACATTGCTCCATATTACCCATCATACCATACTTCCTTTTTATCAGAAAGTACTTCTTTTCCGTAATCTTCCTGTTTTACCACTCTACCAGGGCTGCTCCCCAGGTAAGACCTCCGCCGAAGCCTGCTAAAACCAGCTTATCGCCCCTCTGCAGCCTTCCCTGACGGTTTAATTCGTCCAGAAGAATCGGAACTGTTGCGCCGGAAGTATTTCCATAGGAACCGATATTCATGGGAACCTTATCCAGAGGCTGCTTTAACCGCTTTGCCACTGCCTCGCAGATCCGGTAATTGGCCTGATGCAGCACGAAATATTTTACCTCTTCAATATCTGTTTTACTCTCCTTCAGCACCTGACGGATACATTCCGGAACCTTCTTTACTGCAAATTTGAAAACCTCCTGGCCGTCCATATATATGTATCCCAGCTCCGGCTTCCTTTCGTTCAGGAAATTCCCCTCGCTTCTGGCTACACAGGAAAGCACAGGTCCTTTTCCTCCGTCTGATCCCATAACACTGTGAATCACGCCTGTTTTCTCTGCACGAATCACTGCTGCTCCTGCACCGTCTCCAAACAGAACGCAGGTGCCCCTGTCTGACCAGTCTGTCAGCTTGCTCAGACAGTCTGCGCCGATAATCAGAGCTGTTTTATAAATTCCTGCCCGGATAAAAGCCTGTACCGTACTCAGCGCAAACTCAAATCCTGAACATGCTGCGCTGATATCATAGGCCACTGCATTTACTGCACCAATGGCTGCCTGTACTTCACATGCCCCATTCGGAAAACAGTGATCCGGGGATGAGGTTGCCATTAAAATAATGTCCAGCTCCTCAGCCTTTATTCCTGCATTCTCCAGAGCCCGCTCTGCTGCCCTGGACGCCATGGCGCTGGTTCCCTCCTCCACAGCAATTCTCCGCTCATGAATTCCGGTGCGGGTAACAATCCACTCATCGCTGGTTTCCACCAGTTTTGCCAAATCTTCATTTGTCACGATCCGTTCCGGCACATAAGAGCCGGTTCCAATGATCCTGCCTGTCACTGTCATTTTCTTTCCCCGTTCCCAATTGAGATTCATTCTGATATTAGTTTTGTTATCAAATGTTTTGAAATTCAAAGTATTTTCATCTTTTTTATCTTATTCGATCATGAAACGTTTGTCAAGAAGATTTTATCGACAAAAATCAAGAAAGAAGCTCACTTGCGAGCTCCTTTCCTTTGACGGGTTCCTTCTGCGGTAAAGATCCCTTCTCTTTTTACTTTTATCCTTCCCTCTCCATCAGCCCCTGATACACATCTCTCTTGGAGATTCCACGGTCCTTCGCTACTTTTTTCATAGCTTCCTTCCGATCAATTCCCTGAGCCAGGTATACCTCCATGTGATCCTCCAGACTCATTTCCTCCCAGGACTTCTGCTGCTCCCGTTTCAGATCCTCGATGCTTCTGCCCTCAATCACGATCACGCATTCGCCCTTCGGCTCCTCTGTTTCAAATCTTTGAAGCGCCTCTGCAAAAGTGGACTGATATGCCTCCTCGTACCGCTTGGTCAGCTCCCGGCACAGAGTCAGTCTGCGATCCATTCCCAGGGCAGTTCCCAGTTCTTCCAGAGTCCTCACCAGATGATGGGGCGCCTCATAGACAATCATGGTTCTCGTTTCCTGCTTCAGTTCCTCCAGAATCCACTGCCGTTCCTTTTTATCCGTCGGAAGAAATGCCTCAAAACAAAACCGCCTGGTAGGAAGTCCTGAAAGCGTCAGGGCCGTAATACAGGCCGCCGGACCGGGCAGAGAAGTAACCGGAATTCCCGCTTCATAACACTGGCGCACCAGTTCCTCGCCGGGATCAGAAATTCCGGGTGTTCCCGCGTCTGTTACCAGAGCAATATTTACCCCCTGCTGCAGCTGCCCCACCAGGTATCTGGCCTTGTCCACCTTATTATATTCATGATAACTGGTCATAGGTGTCTTAATATCAAAATGATTCAGCAGCTTGATCGTATGGCGCGTATCCTCCGCTGCAATCAAATCTGCCGTTTTCAGGGTTTCCAGAACCCGAAGCGTAATATCATCCAGATTTCCAATGGGGGTCGCACATAAATACAGCTTTCCGCTCATGTCCTTCCTGCCTCCTCTCTCATACTCCGGCTTTAATATCCGTATATGGTATAAATCTCATCCGTATAAACCCCTGGTTTTTGATATACAATCACAGGCGCCTCTACCTTCATCATAGAACGGCCGCCCCTTACAGATTCGATCAAAACCATATTCGCATCACGATCCGCAAAGGGATGAACCAGCTTCATCCTTTTCGGCTCCAGCTTATATTCCTTCAGAACCGTAATAATTTCAGCCAGACGGTGAGGCCGGTGTACCATGTAAAAACGGCCGCCCGGCTTTAAAAGCAGAGCCGCTTCCCTTGCCACATCCTCCAGAGTACAAAGCACCTCATGGCGGGCAATGGCTTTGGGCAAATCCGGATTTTTCAGTCCGTGGCTGTCATTCATATACGGAGGATTGGACGTAACCACATCAAAAGAAGCCTTGCCGAAAAGACGGCTGGCTTCTCTGATATCGCCCTGTACAATCCTTACCCTGTCCTCCAGATTGTTGAGGCCGACGCTTCTCCTTGCCATATCTGCCATTTCCTGCTGAATTTCCAGCCCCGTAAAATCCCTGCCCTCTGTTTTTGCTTCCAGAAGAATAGGAATAATTCCGGTTCCTGTTCCAAGATCAATGGCCCTTTCTCCTTCTTTCACGGCCGCAAATCCGGAAAGAAGAACGGCATCCATACCAAAACAAAAGCCCTTCTTTTTCTGAATGATCCGGTAGCCGTTTCTCTGCAGATCATCGATCCGCTCGTCTTCCAGGCATATGCCTGGTGTTTCCTCGTTCCGGTTGTTTTTTTCTGCAGTATTCTCTCTATTCATTCAGCTTTGACTTACCCTCTTTTTTCTCCAGAGCCTCCAGCTTCTTCAGCTCAGAATCCTCAACCTCAACTCTTCCTTTTTTCCGTCTCGGTTTAAATTTAAGCTGCTCTACCTTGTATTCCCGGATCTCCTTCTCATCCTTTTCCACAACTACAATCACCTTGACCAGCTGGCGCAGAACGTTCACGCTCTGAACCTCGCCTCTCAGACCGTCATCAGTTGTTACATAATCACCGATACCCGGAAGCTTGCTGTTCAAATATTCATACGTCTCTTCCTCATTCTTCAGACAGCACATCAGTCTTCCGCATACACCTGAAATCTTGGTGGGATTTAAAGACAGATTCTGTTCCTTTGCCATTTTGATCGATACAGGAATAAACTCAGTCAGATAGGAATGGCAGCATAAAGCCCGGCCGCAGATACCCACTCCTCCTACAATCTTTGTCTCATCCCGGACACCTACCTGACGCAGTTCAATTCTGGTCTTAAATACAGAAGCCAGATCCTTTACCAGCTCACGGAAATCAATCCGTCCATCTGCTGTAAAATAAAACAGAATTTTATTATTGTCAAAGGTGTATTCCACATCGATCAGCTTCATTTCAAGATTGTGCTTGCGAATCTTTTCCTGACAGATCTTAAATGCATCTTTTTCTTTTTTCCGATTCAGCTGCTCTTTATTTTTGTCATCCTTCGTTGCCATGCGAATGACAGATTTTAACGGCTGGATCACCTTGCTTTCCTCTACGTCACGGCTTCCCAGAACCACATATCCATATTCAATTCCGCGGGCTGTCTCCACGATCACATGATCGCCTGTCTTGATCTCCATATTTCCGGGAGAAAAATAATAAATCTTTCCTGCGTTCCGGAAGCGGACTCCTATTACCTTTATCATCTATGTTACCTCTTTCTAATTCTCTTTCATTACCAGAAGCATCAGCTCCATCGCCAGATCCATATTGACATTGGCATCCAGACGTACTCTCGCCTTGTCAATCGCATCCAGAATCTGCTCCAGCCCGTCATAACCGCTTACCTGGCTGATCTCGTTGATCGACCGGTATTCATCCTTAAAGACCAGCAGATTAATATCTTTTGTTACCTTATAGAGCAGAACATCCCGATACCACAGCTGCATAAAATCAAGACATTCATAAATGTCCAGATTATCCTCCTTCAGCTTTCGAATATAATCCAAAAGCTCGGAAATATCTGCATCCTTCACATGCTTCAGAAGATGAAGCACCTCCTGACGCATCAGATTAAAATCTTCAGAAGATGCCAGCGCAATCGCCCGCCCCAGATTTCCCCTGGCAAATGCCGCATAAATATCTGCATCTGCCTCCGGAATCTGCATATGCTCTGTCAGATAGCTCTTTACTACAAAATCCTTCAGAGGCTTCAGCTTCAGCTGAACACACCGGGAAAGAATCGTCGGTAAAAACGCATCCTGATTGGTTGTCAAAAGAATAATAACCGCGTAAGACGGCGGCTCTTCTATGGTTTTCAGAAGTGCATTCTGCGCCTGCTGAGTCATCTTCTCAGCCTCATCCACAATATAAATCTTATAATAGCTACTGTAAGGCCGTACCATAATTGTGTCATTGATCTGCTTTCTGATATCATCCACACCAATGCTGCCTGGTTTTTCATGATCTACATAGATCAAATCCGGATGATTTCCGCTTAATACCTGTTTGCATGCATGACACTCCATACAAGGCTCGCTTTTCCCCTTTTCACAAAGAAGAGTCAGCGCAAAAGCATTTGCCAGAGACTTCCGTCCCATCCCTGCTTCTCCTGTCAGGATATAGGCGTGAGACACTTTATTATTCGCAATGGCCTTTTGAAAATGTTCTTTGATCTGTTCATGTCCAATAATATCATGGAAGCTTAACATGGCCTGCACCTCACAATCTGTTCTGAATTTCTATCTTATGTGAAAGTATATCACAGATTCAGGCTTCTGTATAGAAAATTGTGCTGTTCAGGAAGGGTTCAGGAAGGGGCATCTGTTACAAAATTGTTTTTTCCAGCTGGGCGGCGCACTCCTCAAAATCCTCGTTTTCATAAGCTTTTTCAATTCCCAGACGCTGCAGATTCTCCCTGGAAAAGTCCGCTTCATCTGCCAGAAATCTCCGGCACAGTTCTGCATAATTCGGTTTTTTCTGCTGTCTTTCCCGTTTGAGCGCCCGCTCCAGGCGAAGGCCGTCATCCACAGAAATATAAAGCGGAATCACATGGTCTTTTCCATAATAATTTCTCATATTTTCATAAGAAATCAATGTCCCGATTGCAAGATAATCCTCATTTTCCAGATCCACCTGACCGTCATCGACTGTAGCATAGCTCCAGGGACCGCTCACTGTCTCATAGGTGCGCAGCTCTATCATTTTCCCCTCTTCGGAAAATCTCTGAAGAACCTCCGGCGTTGTAAAATAATATTCTACCCCATTTGTCTCTCCATCACGCATCGGTCTGGTTGTATACAGTATAATGGTTTTCAGCTTCGGACAGGTTTCCAGAAGTCTCTTATAAAGAGTATCCTTTCCAGAAGCACTTTTTCCCATAAGATAAAAAATCTTTCCCATATTATCACCTTTCTGTCGCGGAATCTTCTGTCAAAACACGAAGCCGGGTACAGCTCTTATCTGCCATTCCCTGCACCGGAAGTCCCAGTTCTTTATAATAAAAAATCTGCTCCAAAATCATTTCTGTTACACACTCTCCCGGCGTAACAATCGGAATTCCCGGCGGATATAAATAAACAAATTCCGCTGAAATTTTTCCTTCACACTGCTCCAGCAAAAGCAGCTCCGACGGCAGATTTGCCGCTTCTGACGGCTTCTTCCTGATATCAGGCTGTTTTCTCAGCCAAAGGTTTTTCTCCTCTGACTTTTTGTTTTTCTCTAAAGAATCCTCCCCCATCCCTTCACCAGAAGATTCAGCAGACTCTTTTCTTTCCGCCTGCCTGTTTTTTTCCAGAACCGCGTCAATTTTCAGCAAAGCATCTGCCAGCCGATTCAGATTTTTCTGACTGTCCATATAAGTCAGAATAGCCACTGCATAATCCGCCCCGCACATCTCCATCTCAATTCCAAAATCCCGGCGAAGCCAGTCCCCCAGCTGTTCTCCTGACAGATTTTTTCTGCATCCTCTGCAGGAAATCACAAGCTTTGACAAATCAATCCCGTACACTCCGTTTTTTAAATTCACGGATCCGGAATTTTCACTCAGGCCACTGTTATCCTTACCCAGAATCCGAAGAACCTTCAGATTCTCCAGCCGTTTTCGAAGCATCATCAGTCTTTCCTGAAACTGAGCCATCACATTCTCTCCATTCCGGCTCATTTCGTAAATACACTGTTCAATTCCCGCCATAAAAATATAAGACGGGCTGCTGGTCTGAAACATCTGCAGATACCGCTCCACCCGGTCTGTATCAATCCGTCCCTTTCTTCCATGAAGAAGCGCCGTCTGAGTAAAAGAAGGCAGCGTCTTATGCACACTCTGAATCACCAGATCCGCGCCGCACTCAATAGCAGACTTCGGAAATTCTCCGTTTCCAAAAGAAAAATGCGCTCCATGTGCCTCATCCACAATCAGGGGAATTCCGTGAGAATGAACAATTTCTGCAATTTTTTCAACATCAGATACAATTCCATCATACGTCGGAGAAACGATCAAAACTGCTTCTGTATCCGGATAACGATCCAGACTCTTTTCCACATCTTCCGGAAGAATTCCGCCCTGTATCCCCATTTCTTCAATAATTTGTGGATAAACATAATTCACATTCGCATCCATGAGGATAACTCCGTGATAAGCAGATTTGTGGCAGTTACGGCTCATGAGAATCCGTCCTCCCGGACGCACTGTTCCGCAGATGCTGCTGAGAATTCCACAGGTGCTTCCATTCACCAGATACCATGTTTTATCGGAGCCATATACCCGGGATGCCCATTCCATAGATTCCTTCAAAATTCCCTCCGGATGATGAAGATTATCAAATCCGTCTATTTCTGTAATATCAATAGAAAAAGGATTGGGAAATTCAGCCGTCAGCCAGCTTTCCTGACTGCGCTTGTGGCCCGGCATATGGCACGGCACCTGATCCGATTTTCCGTAATTCCTTAGTCTTGTAACCAGCAAATCTTCTTTTCTCACTTGAATTTCCTCTCTTTTTTCACCATTGAATCATAGCTGACGCAAATCATATGAATTGGCAACTGTTCAGGCTTGACACGAATTTTTCTACCAGATTTTCCGCCGTACTGAATAGTTACATGAATTGTAGCACAGAACAACTTTACATTCTACATTCTTTTCCCTATAATAAATGTGCAAAGGAGATGATTTTTTATGCGTCAGATGGAATTTAAAATGGAACGCCAGGGACTTGTACAGGTCGGGGATAAGGTAGAGGTTGTTGAACGGGAAGGTGTCAATTACAGCTATATTATCGAACCGGCTGTAGCCATGTCCGGCTGTTACAAATCCCGCGATCGCCTGAAATCAAGAGAAGGTATTATCAGGGATATTCGTGAAAATGATCGGGGATTTTATATTATTGCAGAATTTGATGAATAACCGATATCTCTTTCTACGATGCAAAACAGGATTATGACAGCCTTTATTTCACTGTCATAATCCTGTTATGATCCGGAATAATCAACGTTTTTCTCCATTTTACAATGGGCTTTTCATTTTTTTCCCAATAACAGTCATTCCAATAGCAATACACATCTCCATCCTGTATCAGAACAAATTCCAGATAATCATCACCTGTGGTTTCCGTACCGCTGCGAAGCTCCCTGTCATCAAGAAAGCTCATCTGACCGTTCATGGAAATCACCGCAATCACACCATATCCGCTTTTCCAGCTTTTCGGCGCATAATCTCCATACATCTGATCTGCTTCCTTCGAGTAATACAGTTCATAAATACGGCCCTTAAAACGCTCCCCAATCGCAGTCGCCTCTTCCTTTCCATTCAGCGGTTTTTTATAAAGCTGGCTATAATGAACCCCGGAATTTCCCTTCTTTTCACACGCACTATAGTACAGATTATTTCCTGCGATACAAAAGCTGTCGATTGTTTTTCCCTGTCTTTCAAATAACGACTCGTGGCCATTTACCATTTCAAAAACAGCCATTTCCCCGTCTTTTTCCGTTTCCTTCAAAGAATATGCATGATTTCCATATACAGAAGAATCCGGTCTTACGTTTACTACTCTGTTGCAGGACATTTCAAAAATGCGATCTCCGTAATGCACACTGCCGTCTGCATCCGTGCAGAGTGTCCGTCCCAGAGTATCATAAATATAAATCTCCTCGCCCTCTTTTACTGCATAATACCCGGGCTCAAATTCTTCAAATTCCTTATCAATATCAAATCTCTGGATTCTCTCATCCTTCTCCGCATAAATACCGTCCTGCCATACCCGGTAATTGCTTACTTCCTGAGAAATAAGCTCTGCCCTTGTGCCATCATTGCTGACACGGTACAGGGTATGATGCAAAGTGGGACGCACCTGGGAAAGTCTGGTATCCTTCCGTTCCGGACAGGGCAGATAATATGTCCATCCGTCCTTTTTCTGAATTTCCGGATTCATTTCTTCCTCGCCGGACAACTCCGTTTCTGATAAAGGCATAGTATATAAAACCTGTCCTATTTCTGACAGGAATACAGCCTTATCTCCCACCTGAATTACAATATCCTTTTTTTCTGTCTCTGCCGGCAGCGATACTGTCTCATCTGAATAACTGGAAAAACGCCTTTCAAAGGGTTCGCTTATATGCTGCAGCTTCTGTCTGACCTTATAGAATCCGATTACGACTACTGCCGCAGCCAGAAATACCAGCACAATAGAAAGCACACCTTTTGCCACTGTGCGGGAATTCCCCTTCTCTGCGGGTGTCTCTGCCGCATCCACCAGTCCAAGTCTGTCCTCGATTTCTAAAAGAACAGAGGTTTCATCCAGATTTGAACGATTTTTCTTCTTCGCTTCTTTGGACTGCATCTTTTCTTCCGCATAAGAGGCTTCCAGCATCTCTTTGGTCGCTTCCAGTTTTGTCTCAGCCCAAAAATCTTCCCGTTTTATCAGCCATTCCAAAGGCGACTTTTCTTTCTGCAGCTGAGACGATCTCTGATATGCCTCCATATAGGTAAGAATCAACAGTTCACGAACTTTTTCTTCCTGATTAAAAATCAGTTTTCCATGACGATACAGAGTCTGATAAGTAGTGATATAAAGTGTTTCAAATTCATCAATCCAGACAGGTTTGACAGATGTATTCTGTTTCTTCATCTTCCTTAACCTCATCCTCTTCCTGCTTTTCATATTAACAAATAATCAGTTATTTGACAAGGTATTTCCTACAACACAAAAAAAGCCGTTTCCCTAGTATTTACAAGGAAAACGACCTCACTGAGCGTGCGGGGATTCGAACCCCGGACAACTTGATTAAAAGTCAAGTGCTCTAC